>Ga0316204_10000231_pt1 | contig 229771 bp, 220 predicted proteins | sample 6monrhotite_MG_2_FD_205661 | JGI IMG/M metagenome (GOLD analysis project Ga0316204, IMG submission 205661) | Microbial mat bacterial communities from mineral coupon in-situ incubated in ocean water Damariscotta River, Maine, United States -... | ecosystem: Environmental > Aquatic > Marine >...
CAATCACCCGATCTCGTAAATCTTGATCAATAGCTTTCGGCATAGAGACTGGCCTCCTTATCCAGTCTCTATCTTGAATCACAGAAAAGTTAAGAATGATTCAAGCTATTCCGAAAGGACTCTAGTCCGTTATTTTTGACTTCCGCTTTTCGCTATGAATGGGCGTTGAGTATGGCTGCACGTCTATCCGCCACGCTGGCGAAGCGTACAAAGATGCGGATACTGCTTAAGATTTTCCTACACTTCATTGGCAAAGTGACGCAACCAAATTTCCGTTCGGGTTTTGTCGCGTGCTTCGTAGTCTCGGACAGCCAGTCCCAGGTCGCTGAAATTCGGCGTAACTTTGTCAGCGCCGATTTCGGTCAACCGCATCGTATACCAAGCGGTTATCCCGCCTTGTGGAGCATCGGAGAATCTGGGAAAGACCGGTTCAAGTTTCCGATCCGCTTTCCACAGGCCGGGAAGTGAAGGCTCAAGAACAAACGCGCGAGCAAGACCGACGATATCGACCGCGCCGCTCGCCACGGCGTCCTCGGCCTGCGTGCAAGCTTTCCACGTTGATTGATCAAGGGGGGGGTACGCCAATCATCGACTGCACGCAATTTCAATGCGATTGATGGCTTTGTCGTCATCGTATCCGCACGACTTAAAAACCACTCCAGAAATGCTCCCGATTTGTGATTGTACAGAGCATTTTGCCTGAGGCAGACAATCAATCCAGTAGTTGACTACCTGCTAGAGCAAAACCGGAGCGAATAGGTTCATTCGCGAACGTGGCTTTGCAGGTATATCAATGAGTTAGAGCACTTCCGGCGGTTCAAAAATTGCCGGAAGTTCTCTAACTGGTCATCATCCGTCGGTCACCCAACTGTAATTCCGGCCCACGCTGGACGGTGGCAGCCGGTATTCATCCGGTTTATTCCGTTACTCAGTTACCGATAAGTGTTAAATTTATAAATCAGCCACCGCACCCTTGACCAGTGTGCCGGACGGTTCAGATATTTCGCGTCTTGCAAAAGTGCGGCGGACTCCTGTGCCGCCACGTCCTGCATCTTGTCCAGTTCGCCTTTGTCCAGCCAGAACCCTTCACACCTGGCGCAGCGATCAATTACCAGGTCTGTTGCATCAACCGGAGATACCGCTTGCAGGGTATCACCGCACTTGGGGCAGTTTAACCCTTCGTGGTTATGATCCGCTTCAACCAAGACAATATCTTTCTCGGCATCCACCCAGACATTGTCGTCCAGACTGTCGATTTCGCCGCGATCGAACCAGGCCCCGTTACATTCAGCGCACACATCGACAACAACAAATCTGCTCCCGGATTCGCCGGGCAGGGTCGTTCTCAGGTCTTTATCGCATCGCGGACATTTCATCGTACAACCACTCCAATTACGCACCTGCCACTTGATAACATATCTGCCGATACAAACAATTGCAATTCGTCACAACGGCCACAGTACCCGACTTAACGGGATAAACACCTGAAGCGATTCATAGCGATCGGAAACCTGTCCACCATGCCGGTCCAATGTGTATCGGTTCCGGCATTTTTCATAATTAAACCAACCTCAAGCGCCCCCCCAATCGCACCTGCCTGGCACAGAAGGGAGGAGGGCGGTTTGTCATTGACCGTTCCGAACACCCTGAAAGTCCGCCACCGATGCTGTCTCCTGAAATACCTTGCATTCCCGGCGGCAGGGGACTATCACACCGTCCATTACACACGCAGGTTCGTGGCTCCGGCGCAAATTCGTCGATGGTCAATCCGGTGTCTGAGATGATCTCGGACCAACGCCTGCGGAGGATCAACCGGAAAAAGGAATGAAAGCCATGGCGCTTCCCGATTTCACCATGCGCCAGCTGCTAGAAGCTGGTGTTCACTTTGGACATAGTACCCGTCGCTGGAACCCGAAGATGTCGAGTTTCCTGTTTGGCGACCGCAACAAAATTCACATCATCGATCTGCAGCAAACAGTGCCGTTGCTCCATCAGGCAATGCTGGCCGTTCGCAACGTGGCCGCCAGCGGCGGCAGGGTGCTGTTTGTCGGCACCAAACGTCAGGCGTCAGGTCGGGTCGCCGATGCAGCCCGTCAATGCGGTCAGTATTTTGTCAATCACCGCTGGCTTGGCGGCACCATGACAAACTGGCAGACGGTTTCCATTTCGATCAAGCGGCTACGCGACCTGGATGACCAGTTGTCCGGCGATGCCACGGGTTTTACCAAGAAAGAACAGCTCAACCTGACCCGCGAACGCGAGAAACTGGAACGCGCGCTGGGTGGCATCAAGGAAATGGGCGGTTTGCCCGATATCCTGTTTGTGATCGACACCAACAAGGAATCCATTGCCGTTTCGGAAGCCAACAAGCTGGGTATTCCGGTGGTGGGTGTCATCGATTCCAACAGCGACCCGAAAGGAATCAATTATCCCATCCCGGGCAATGATGACGCCATTCGCGCCATCCAGCTGTATTGTGACCTGATGGCGGGCTCAGTGCTTGACGGCATCCAGGCAGAATTGTCAGACAAGGGTGTCGATCTGGGTGCGGCCGAAGAAGCACCGGTAGAAACGGCGCTGGAAGAAACGGCATCTGCCGTGACCGAGGCTGCAATTCCCGTGGCAGGTGATGAAACCGCTGTCGCAGACACGTCAGCTGCTTAAAAAATACGGGCCGCACGCCAGTGCGGCCCGTTCACTGTAGATATTGATAGAGGTAGAGATGGCTCAGATTACGGCTGCGCTTGTAAAGGAACTGCGCGAAAAAACCGGCGCAGGTATGATGGACTGCAAAAAGGCACTGGGTGAAAGCGATGGGGATATCGAGGCGTCGGTAGACTGGCTTCGCACCAAAGGGCTCGCCGCTGCGGCCAAAAAGGCGGGACGTGTCGCCGCCGAAGGCCTTGTGGGGATTGCGGTCGAGGGAACACGCGGTGCGTTGGTTGAAATTAACGCCGAAACCGATTTTGTTGCTCGCAATGAGACCTTCCAGCATTTCGTCACAACGACAGCCAGACTGGCATTGACGGTCGGCGGCAATGTGGATGCATTGAAAGATACCGCATTTCCGGGGGAGAGCCGGACCGTCGGCGAACAACTGACCCATCTGATCGCCACGATCGGCGAAAACATGTCGATCCGGCGCGTCTCAACCATCAGCATCGACAGTGGTATTCTGTCTCCTTACGTGCACAATGCACTGGCAGATGGTATTGGCAAAATCGGCGTGATCGTTGGACTTGAATCGACGGCCGCACCGGAAAAACTTGCAAAACTTGGCAAGGATCTGGCGATGCATGTGGCCGCCGCCAAACCGCAGGCGGTATCGCGTGACGAACTGGACCCGGAAGCCGCCGAGCGCGAACGGGCGGTTCTGACGGAACAGGCCCGGGAGTCCGGCCGTCCGGCTGATATCATTGATAAAATGGTCGAGGGTCGGATGCGCAAGTTCTTCGAAGAGGTCTGTCTGGTTGATCAGACTTTTGTCATTGATGGCGAATCCCGCGTGGCCGACGTGGTCGCGGTGACCGGCAAGGAAGCAGGGGCAGCCATCACCGTCAAAGGCTTCGAGATGTTTGTGCTGGGCGAGGGCATCGAAAAGCAGGAAGAGGATTTTGCGGCGGAAGTCGCCGCCGTCGCAGGCACCTGACTTAAGGGTCTGCATCCGCACGATAATTGTCAAAACCCGGCTGCATTGGCGCACTGCCTGATGCAGTCGGCATAAAAATAGTATCCCGCCCTGTATGTGGCAGGGATTTAAAGTTATAACAGGCGGTCACCTACTGTCGGGAATACAATATGCCAACTGAACCGAAATACCGGCGCGTCCTGCTGAAACTGTCGGGCGAAGGTCTGATGGGAGACCGGGAATTCGGGATCGATCACGGAACCGTTGATCGAATTTGCGAGGAAGTAAAATCCGTTCACGAGAAAGGTGTTCAGATCTGTCTGGTGATCGGTGCCGGCAATATCTTTCGGGGTGTTTCCAGTGCCGCCGCCGGGATTGAACGAACCAGTGCCGATTACATGGGCATGCTGGCGACGGTCATCAATGCATTGGCAGTTCAGAGCGTGTTGGAAGGCAAAGGCGTCGTGACCCGCGTGCAGTCCGCCATTCCCATGTCCACTGTGTGTGAACCCTATATCCGTCGGCGGGCCGTTCGCCATATGGAAAAGGGCCGGGTCGTGATTTTTGCCGCCGGGACAGGAAATCCGTTTTTCACAACCGATACGGCGGCCGCGCTGCGCGCCGTCGAAATGGGGTGTAATGCGCTGCTGAAAGGCACCCAAGTTGACGGTGTATATGATTCAGACCCGAAAAAGAACCCGGACGCCCAGCGATTTGAACATCTGACCTATCAGGATGTTTTAAGCCGCAATCTGCAGGTCATGGACACCGCTGCCATAGCGCTGGCACGTGAGAACAAGGTTCCCATTCTGGTATTTTCCATTCACAATCCCGGTGGTTTTGCAGAAGTTGTCCAGGGTGCTGGCAAATATACAATCATTAGCGATTAACGCCAAGGCAGGGGGAGAGAGGACGTGGTTGACGCCAGCAATATCAAGGAACTCCGGAGCGACATGCGACGACGCATGGAAGGTGCTGTTGAAGTGCTGCATCAGGAATTCGGCGGCCTGCGGTCCGGTCGGGCATCGACCAGCCTGCTGGAACCCGTGACCGTCCAGGCCTACGGTTCCGCCATGCCACTCAGTCAGGTCGGAACCGTCAATGTGCCAGAACCCCGTATGCTGGCCGTGCAGGTTTGGGACAAGGCGTTGGTCAATTCGGTCGTCAAGGCGATCATGGAAGCCGGGCTGGGCCTCAACCCGTCCGCCGATGGACAGATGGTGCGCGTCCCCATCCCTCCGTTGACAGAGGAACGACGTCAGGAATTGACCAAGGTGTCGGCACGTTACGCCGAAGAGGCGCGGGTTGCCATCCGGAATGTGCGACGTCATGCCATGGACAGCCTGAAGGCGGCCGAAAAGGATAGCGAAATTTCCAAGGATCAGCATCATGAATACGCCGACATCGTCCAGAAAATGACGGACGAATTTGTCGCCTTGGTCGATGAAACCCTGAAACACAAAGACCTTGAAATCATGCAGGTGTAGACCATGAAGGCCGTTTCCCTGACAGGTTCCGGTTCTGCGCTACCACCAGCCCATGTTGCCATTATCATGGATGGCAATGGGCGCTGGGCCCAGGCACGCGGATTGCCCCGCATTGCCGGCCATAAAAAGGGCGCGGATGCCGTCCGGCAGGCGGTTGAAAGCGCCGTACGCCAGGGTATCTCCTATCTGACGCTGTTCGGTTTTTCATCGGAAAACTGGAAACGACCGGTCGACGAGGTCACGGACCTGATGGGGTTACTGCGACTGTATCTGAAAACCGAAATCGCCAAACTGAACCAGCAGAATATCCGTTTCCTCGTGATCGGCGACCGGCAACAGTTGTCGGCAGATATCGTCAACCTGATCGTCATGGCCGAACAGCAGACGGCGGGTAATACCGGCTTGACACTGACGATCGCATTAAGTTACGGCGGCAGAGCCGAGATCGTCGCCGCCACTCGCCAAATCGCAGGCGACATCGCCGCCGGAAAACTGACACCGGGCGAAGTTGATGAGGAATTATTTTCATCCCGCCTGTTTACTGCCGAAATTCCAGACCCGGATTTATTGATCCGGACCAGCGGGGAACAGCGGATCAGCAACTTTCTGTTGTGGCAACTGGCGTATTCAGAACTGGTCTTTCTGGAAGCGCTGTGGCCCGATTTTTCCGATGAGCATTTCGAACTGGCCGTCAAGGAGTACCACGGGCGTGAACGAAGATTCGGCACCACGGGAGCCTGACGGCAGCGGCAGTGGCTTGATCCTTCGGGTGATCTCCGCCAGCGTGCTTATTCCACCTGTCATCGGGGCGATCTATCTGGGGTCCCCCTATTTTGAAATATTGATTGCACTGGGCGCCGTAATCCTGTGTTACGAGTGGGTTCAGCTATGCCGTCCGCGCCTGGTCTGGATACTGGCAGGTATCCCCTATATCGCGCTGCCGACCTATGCCCTGGTTTATATACGACAGCTGCCCGCGGATGGTTATGAAACCGTTTTGTGGATTTTTGTGCTGGTCTGGGCGGCGGACACCGGAGCTTATGCGAGCGGCCGACTGATCGGTGGTGCCAAGCTGGCACCGTTGGTCAGTCCCAACAAGACTTGGGCGGGTCTGGCGGGGGGAATTGTCAGTGCTGGTGCAATCGGTGCGATGACGGCACTTGTGTTGAACCTGCAAAGTATGATTCCATTGGTATTGGCGAGTGCCGTGTTGGGTGCGATATCGCAAGGGGGGGATTTGTTGGAATCCTGGATCAAGCGTAAATTCGGGAAAAAAGATGCAGGATCCCTGATTCCGGGCCATGGAGGACTATTTGACCGGGTTGACGGATTGCTTGCTGCTGCACTCGGTGCTGCGGTTTTGAGTCTGCTGTCACCCACCGGAGGAATCTTCGAATGGGCGTAAGTCCGACACCCCACGCATCCACAGCGCCGGCACCCCGCCGGGTCAGTATCCTTGGATCGACCGGTTCGGTCGGTACCAATACTGTCGACCTTCTGGAACGCAACCCGGATGCATATGCCGTTGAATCGCTGACCGCTCACAACAACGCGGAATTGCTGGCAGCCCAGGCACGTCGCCTCAATGCCCGATTTGTTGCGATCGGCAACCCGGAACGGTACCGGGAGCTGAAAGCAGCGCTGTCCGGCCATCGAATTGAAATTGCTGCCGGAACGGACGCCGTGATTGAAGCCGCGCGGCGCGAATCCGATATCGTAATGGCATCGATTGTCGGCTCGGCGGGCCTTAAACCAACGCTGGAGGCAGTCCGTCGCGGTGCTGTCATCGGCCTTGCCAACAAGGAATGCCTGGTAACCGCCGGGGATATATTTGTCAAGGAAGTGAACAGGTACGGTGCCAACCTGATCCCGGTTGACTCGGAACACAGCGCAATCTTTCAGGTATTTGATTTCGACAATTTCGAACGGGTCGACCGGATCATACTGACAGCGTCGGGCGGGCCGTTCCGAACCCTGACCCGGAAACAGATGGAACACGTCACACCGGCGCAGGCTGTCGCACACCCGAACTGGGATATGGGTGCCAAGATATCAGTTGATTCCGCGACCATGATGAACAAGGGCCTGGAATTGATAGAGGCCTATCACCTGTTTCCAGTGTCAGAGTCGATGATTGATATTCTGGTACACCCGCAATCGGTCATTCACAGCATGGTTGATTATGTGGACGGCTCTGTACTGGCGCAATTGGGGTCCCCTGACATGCGCACACCGATCGCTTACGCGCTCGCATGGCCGGACCGGATGGCTGCGCCGTCACCCAAACTGGCGCTCGAGAAAATTGCAACGCTGACCTTCGAAAAACCGGACGAAATACGGTTCCCGGCGTTGCGCCTCGCACGTGAGGCATTGCGACGCGGCGGTAGCGCGCCCACATTACTGAATGGTGCAAACGAAATCGCGGTCAGTCGGTTTCTGGCGGGAGAAATTGGATTTCTTGACATCGCCAGGACCGTCGAGGCGACCCTTGAACATGTCGACGCCGGCCCGTTAGCCGACCTGGCAGACGTGGAAAACGCGGACCAGTCTGCCCGCGCCTATGCCGCCGTGTGGAAATGACAAACGGAGAATCAGATCAATGGATCGATCCTTGCCTGAACAAATAGATCCTCCTCTTTTGACGGAAGAGCCGCAATGAGTATTCTTGGATTTACCTGGTACTATGTGGTGGTTTTCCTGCTGGTATTGACCGTCCTGGTTTTCGTCCATGAATGGGGGCATTTCTGGGTTGCACGGAAAAACAGGGTGCGGGTCGACGTGTTCTCGATTGGTTTTGGGCCCGAATTGTTTGGCTGGAACGACCGGCATGGCACACGCTGGAAAATCAGTGCCATTCCGCTGGGGGGATACGTCAAGATGTTCGGCGAGGGCGACGAACGGGATGACGATGAAAATGCACCGGAACTGACGGACGCAGAAAAGGCCGTGTCATTTCACTTCAAAACCATCGGCCAGCGCGCCGCAATCGTCGCTGCCGGACCTGCCGTCAATTTTATCTTCGCAATTTTTGCATTTGCCGTACTGGCCGGGTTCATCGGGATCGCCAACCCGCTTGCCGGTACCGGCAAGGTCATGCCTGGCAGCGCCGCTGAAGCGGGCGGATTTAAAGCCGGTGATGAAATCATCCGTATCAACGATGAAAAAATCAAGTATTTTGATGAACTCCGGCGCATCGTCGCCGCCAATCCGGAACAAAAACTGACCTTCCTCATTCGTCGCAATGGGACCGAGCAGACATTGTTCGCGACTCCCAGGTCAACCGTTCGTGCGCAACCGGACGGCAGTGAGAAAAAAATCGGTCTTCTGGGCATTGAATACAATCCCGATATGATCGAACTGGAACGGCAGGGGCCGCTATCATCCTTGTGGATCGGCCTGCAACGAACCTACTACACATCAATGGGAATCCTGAATTACGTCGGCGATATGATTTCCGGCAACCGCGGCACGGAAGAGTTGGGCGGGCCCCTTCGAATTGCGCAAATTTCCGGTGAAATGGCGCAGTTGGGGATCGATCGGGTGATTTTGCTGATGGCCATGTTGTCGGTCAACCTCGGACTGATCAATCTGTTTCCCGTACCAATGCTGGATGGCGGGCATTTGGCATTTTACGCCATAGAGGCAGTGCTGGGGAGACCGCTCGGGGCGAAAGCCCAAGAATACGGTTTTCGTTTCGGATTGATTCTGGTAATGATGCTCGTGGTTTTTGTCACATGGAATGATCTGGTGCATTTGGAAGTGTTCCAGTTTTTCAAGGGATTGATTACGTAGCATGTTGATTCGTGGGGAGGAATCATTGCGGCATCTTGTCCGATATACCGGAATCGCCGGGTTGCTGCTGGCAGCAATCGTGACGTCACTGGTAGCTTCCTCATGGCGGGCGGATGCTGCTGTCAGCGCTATCCAGTCAGGCGACATCATCAGTGAAATTATCGTCAAAGGCACCCAGCGAATCGAACCGGGCACCGTAAAATCGTATCTGCTGATCCGCGAGGGCGACCCGTTTGACGTAAAACGCATGAACCTGTCGCTCAAAAGCCTGTTTGCGACGGGGTTATTTGCCGATGTCAGCGTCGATCGGCAAGGAACGGCGCTGGTCGTCCATGTCGTCGAGAACCCGGTCATCAACCGCATTGCCTTCGAGGGAAATGACAAGGTTGACGATACAACCCTGGAAGCCGAACTGACCCTGCGGCCGCGCGTTATATATACGCGAACAAAGGTACAGAACGATGTCAAACGAATCCTGACAGTTTACCGTCGCAACGGACGTTTTGCGGTATCAGTTGAACCCAAAGTTATCCAACTGAAACAAAACCGCGTGGATCTGGTTTTTGAAATCAATGAAGGGGCGGTGACTGCCGTTAACAGTATCCGGTTTGTTGGCAACAGGGAATTCAGCGATCGGCGGTTGCGTGAAGTCATTCAGACTCGCGAATCCGCCTGGTGGCGATTTCTGTCGAATGATGATACCTACGATCCTGACCGCCTGACCCTTGATCGTGAATTGTTGCGGCGCTTTTACCTGACCGACGGTTTTGCCGACTTCCGGGTGTTATCGTCGGTCGCCGAACTGACCCCGGACCGTAAGGATTTTTTCATTACCTTCACCGTCGATGAGGGGGCCCGATACCAGTTTGGGCCTGTCAAGGTTGATGCCCGATTACGCGACCTCAAGGCTGAACAGCTGCAACAGAGCATCGAGATCAAGGACGGGGACTGGTACGACGTCACCGTCGTTGACAAGGTAATCGATAAACTGACTGATCGTGTCGGTGAGCTTGGGTACGCATTTGTTGATGTCCGACCGCGGGTCCATCGAGACCGGAAATCAAAAAAAATCGACGTTACGTTTGAAATCAACGAAGGTCCGCGGGTATTTGTCGAGCGGATCGATATATCCGGCAACGTCCGGACCATAGACAAGGTTATCAGACGCGAATTCCAGATCGTCGAAGGCGACGCCTTTAATTCGGCGAAAATACGACGTTCCAAACAACGTATCAGTGACCTCGGTTTTTTTGAAAAGATCAATATCTCGCAGGTACCGGGCAGCGCACCTGACAAGGCGGTTGTCAAAGTCGAGGTAGAGGAAAAATCGACCGGCCAGATATCTATCGGCGCAGGTTACTCGACCTCCGTCGGACCGCTCGGCGAATTCAGCATTCGAGAGAAAAATTTTCTGGGTCATGGTCAGGATGTCAATCTCAGCTTGCAGATCGCGGCCAGCCGGAGCCAGGTCAACCTGGCGTTCACCGAACCCTACTTTCTTGACCGGGAAATCCGGGCTGGATTTGATCTGTTTCACGTGCGCCAGGATCTGCAAACTGTCAGTTCATTCAATATGCAGCGCACCGGTTTTGGCCTGCGCGCCGGGTACCCGATTTCAAACAACCTGAGCCAGAACTGGAACTACAATCTTCGGCGATCGGTAATCAGCAGTGTTGCGTCAAACGCATCATCTCTGATCAAGGATGCCCGGGGAACCGAGTTTCTGTCAGAACTTGGGCACGCAATCCGGTATGACAAACTCGACAGTCATCTCAAACCGACGTCCGGTTATGTTCTCAGCCTGAATACCGATGTGGCCGGATTGGGCGGCAATGTCCGGCACCTTCGCAACGTCGCGCGCGCCACTCAGTACTTCAAGATTGCCGATGAGTGGGTCGCAAAAATTAGCGGCAAGGCCGGATATATAACCGGTCTCGGCGAAAACGTCCGTTTGCTGGAGCGGTTTCATCTTGGCGGTGACGATTTGCGCGGGTTTGCGACACGGGGTGCTGACCCCCGCGACACCTTAACCAAAGATGCCCTGGGCGGCGAATGGACCTATTCCGGTACCATGTCGCTGTCTTTCCCCCTCGGATTACCCGCCGAACTCGGCGTCAATGGGCGGGTATTTACTGACATGGGTTCCATCGGCAAGCTTGCACCCACCAATGCAACCACGCGGGACACCGGCAGTGTCCGGGTGTCGACCGGTATCGGAATGACCTGGGCCTCACCATTCGGGCCGCTGGGCATGGACCTTGGCTTCCCGCTGGTCAAGGAAAGTTATGATATCGACGAGCTCGTCCGTGTGAATTTTGGCACCAGATTCTAGGAGAACGTTTTGTTTTCGATCAGATTTCTTATTGTTTTCGGCGTACTTGTTTCCGGTATGGTGTCCGTCGCGCCTGCTGCCTTTGCGCAGGCAACGACCGCAACTCCTGCCAAAAATTTCCAGGCGAACATTGCGGTTCTCGACATTGTTGGAATTCAGCGTAACTCACTGGCGTTTAACGACATTCATGAACAGATTGCGGCACTTCAGAAGGATTTCGGTGAAAGTTACCAGAAAAAAGACAAGGAACTGGGGCTCGTTCGTCAGAACCTGAATAAAAAACGTGCTATTCTCGCTCCGGAAGCGTTTGCAGATGAAAATCGCAAGTATGAACAGGCGGTTATCGTCGCACAGCGTTTTTTTCAGGAACGCAACCAGGCGATTGACAAGGCACGGGTCGGTGCCATGCTGAAGGTTGACAAGGTCCTCAAGGACATTATCCGGGAAGTTGCCGCAGCGAATAATGTCAATCTGGTATTTCGTCGCGAACAGACGGTTCTGTCAAACGAGTCCATGGATATATCCAAACCGGTTTTGGAACAGTTGAACAAGCGACTGCCCAAAGTGAAGGTCGAAAAGCCCGGCAAATAGAATGGCCGATCCGAGATTTTTCTCCATTGCCGGCCCTTTCACATTGAGTGAACTTGCCGCCGTCGCCGATGCTGAAATTGCCGGGGCGGCTGACGGGGATATGACCTTTGTCGATGTGATGCCGTTAACCGAGGCAGGTCCGCAACATGTAAGTTTTCTTGACAACAAACTTTACAAGGACAGTTTTCGGCGCTCGCTGGCCGGGGTCTGTATCATTCGCCCGGAAATGGTGACACAGGCACCTGCCGGAATGGCTCTGTTGGTCACCGGGCAGCCCTACCATGCCTATGCCCGGGTGGCAGGGGCATTCTATCCCCCGGGTCCCGCGGGACGGAGCATATCAGGCCGGGCCATCATTCATGACAGTGCCAATGTCGGAGACCATTGTCAGATCGCAGCAGGTGCCGTGATCGAACACGGTGCCTCGATCGGGTCCGGTTGCCGGATTGCAGCGAATGTCGTAATCGGCGCCGGCTGCATCATCGGGGAACAGTCCAGTATCGGGGCAAATGCCAGTCTGGCCTATTGCCATGTCGGATCGCACGCGATCATTCATGCCGGTGTCCGTATCGGCGGTGACGGATTCGGTTTTGCCATGGGATCGGACGGCCACCTCAAGGTCCCGCAGCTTGGCCGGGTAATCATCGGAAATCACGTTGAAATCGGCGCAAACACGACGATTGACCGAGGCACCGGGCCGGATACCATCATCGGTGACGGAACCAAGATCGATAATCTGGTGCAAATCGCACACAATGTGGAAATTGGAAATCATTGCATCATTGTCAGTCAGGTGGGTATTTCCGGCAGTACAAAAATTGAAGATTTTGCGATTCTGGCCGGACAGGTGGGCATTGCCGGCCATCTCAAGATCGGCAAAGGTGCCAGGGTATCCGCAAAAAGCGGCGTCATGCGGGACGTCGCGGCCGGAGCGACTGTTGGCGGCATACCGGCCCGGGCCATGCAAACCTTTTTGAGAGAAGTTGCGACCCTGCATGGGCTCGCGTCAAAGAAAGGCAAATACAAATGAATTCAGAGACATCAACCGCAGGACGCACGATCGAGGTGCCGGAGATCATGCAGATGATTCCGCATCGATATCCGTTTCTTCTGATCGACCGCGTTATGCAGATTGTTCCGGATGAATCAGCGGTTGGAATCAAGAACGTGACTTTCAACGAACCTTTCTTTCAGGGACATTTTCCGGGCCATCCGATTATGCCGGGCGTGCTGATCATCGAAGCCATGGCGCAAACCTCCGCCATACTGGTCATCGAGACGACGGGGCGGACCGCCGGTTCAGTGGTATATTTCATGACCGTCGACCAGGCCCGTTTCCGCAAACCAATCGGCCCAGGCGATCAGGTCCATCTGCATGTCGTCAAGCAGCGTAACCGGGGCAACGTCTGGAAATTTCGGGGTGAAGCACGGGTCGATGGAAGATTAATGGCTCAAGCGACCTATTCCGCCATGATTGTGGATGAATAAATGAACGATATTCACCCAGGTTCTGTCATATCACCGGGTGCCAGGCTCGGAAACAATATCACGGTCGGGCCATTTTGTACGATCGGACCGAATGTCCAGTTGTCGGACGATGTTGTTCTCGTGTCCCACGTCAGCATTGGCGGTCGAACCTCGCTTGGATCCGGAACGCGTGTGTTTCCGTTCGCTTCGATCGGCATGGAACCACAGGACCTGAAATACCACGGCGAACAGTCAGAACTGATTATTGGTCAAAATAATGTCATTCGCGAACACGTGACGATGAATCCCGGCACGGAAGGTGGTGGTCTGGTTACCAGAATCGGCGACAATTGTCTGTTTATGGTCGGCGCACACGTCGCCCACGACTGCCAGATTTCCGATCATGTTATTCTTGTCAACAATGCAACACTGGCGGGCCATGTGGAAATAGGTGACTGGGCCATCGTCGGCGGCCTGTCGGCGGTTCACCAGTTTGTCCGGATCGGGCGGCACGCCATGATCGGCGGCATGACCGGTGTTGAAAACGACGTGATTCCCTATGGTTCGGTGATCGGCAACCGGGCGCGTCTGTCCGGGTTGAATATCGTTGGATTGCGACGTCGCGACTTTTCGCGCGACGAAATCCATGACCTGCGAAAGGCCTATCGCCTGATCTTTGCCCATGAAGGCACACTGGCGGAGCGCCTGGAAGATGTCGCCGAGGATTTTGCCAATAATGAGCCGGTGATGGAGATCGTCAGTTTCATCAAACAGCAATCATCACGCGCCATTTGCCAACCCGGTGCGGAAGATGCCGCCTAAACTGGGCATCATCGCGGGTGGTGGAGAATTGCCCGGCGCGATCATCCGACATTGCCGCGATACTGGCCGGGAGTTTTTTGTCATTGCGCTCAGGGATCAGGCTGACGAACGACACCTTGCGGGTACAGCCCACGAATGGGTTCGGCTCGGCGCAGCGGGTACGGCCATCAAATATTTGCGGAACAATAATGTGGAAGAACTGGTGCTTGCCGGGTCCGTTCGCCGACCATCTCTGAGCGCCCTCCGACCGGACCTGTGGACCGCAAAATTTTTTGCCCGAACCGGTGCCTCAGGTTTGGGTGACGACGGCCTATTGAGTGCCTTGATCTCCGCCCTGCATCGAGACGAAGGTTTCACGGTCGTCGGCAGCGATCAATTGTTGCCTGATCTCATTGCTCCAGCCGGTGCAATCGGCACGGTCCAGGCGGATGACCGGCTGAGACCGGATATCGATACCGGCATTGCAGCCGCACGTGAACTCGGCCAACAAGACGTCGGACAGGCGGTGGTCGTGCGAAACGGCACTGTCATTGACCGGGAAGATGCAAGTGGCACCGCAGCATTGCTTGCGCGGGTTCATCCGCTACCGGATGGTCAGTCCGGCGTGCTGGTCAAGACGGCCAAACCACAGCAGGAACGGCGCGCTGATCTGCCAACCATCGGACCGGATACCATTCGTCAGGCCCATGCCGCCGGTCTGTGTGGCATTGCGGTCGAGGCCGGCAACGCGATCATCCTGCAGAAATCCCGTGTCATCGAGGAGGCGGACCGTGCCGGTCTGTTCGTTCTCGGTGTCGATACCGGTTGAATTGTCAGTACCCGGCATGCCGCAGAATGACATTCATGGACCTGTTGTTTACCTGATCGCCGGGGAACCGTCGGGAGACGCGCTCGGTGGCCGCCTGATGGCGGCACTGAAGCAGGAAACGGTTGGCAACATCCGCTTTGCGGGAGTTGGCGGACCGGAAATGCAGGCGGAGGGACTGACCAGCCTGTTTCCCATGTCCGACCTTGCCGTCATGGGTCTGGCCGAGGTTGTGCCGCGACTTCCCCTGCTGACCCGCCGGATCAGGCAGACTCGGGAAAATATCCGAACTATCTCCCCCAATGCGCTGGTGACCATCGACGCTCCTGATTTCAGTTTCCGGGTCGCCAGGGCACTGACGGGAGAAAACATTCCGCTCATTCACTATGTGGCGCCCAGCGTCTGGGCATGGCGACCGGGCCGGGCACGGAAAATCGCCGCATTTCTGGACCACCTGTTGACCCTTCTTCCATTCGAACCCCCTTATTTCGAACGGGAAGGACTGTCGTGCACCTTTGTCGGACATCCGGTTATCGAGGGACCAGCCATGCAGGCGGATGGTGTTGCATTTCGCAAACGGCATGGGATTGCGCCTTCAGAAACGATCGTCGTTGCCTTACCCGGCAGTCGCGCAGGAGAGGTATCCAGGCATTTACCGATTTTCGAGCAGACATTCACGCGGTTGGCGAAACGGCACGAACATATCCGTGTGGTCGTTATTGCGGCCGGCTTGGTCGCCGATACCGTTCAGACTGCCGCCAACCAGTGGCAAATTCCCACCAAAACCATCGCCGATCCTGCGGAAAAATACCATGCTATGGCTGCCGGGAACATTGCTCTCGCAGCGTCTGGAACCGTAGCGCTGGAACTGGCCGCGGTCGGCACGCCCGCAGTAATCACCTATCGGGTCAACCCGATCACGGCCTGGATCGGTCGTCGATTGATCCGGATCCGGTTTGCCAGTCTGGTCAATCTGATACTTGACCGCGAAGCCACTCCGGAGCGACTGCAAAACGAGTGCCGGGCCGAAATCCTTAGCGCCGAGCTGCACCGTTTGTTGAGTTCTCCCGATCACATCCGTCAGCAGCAGGATGCCTATCGTGACGCGTTGCAACACCTGACGGGGCAGGGCGATGGCGGCCCGTCCCGACAGGCGGCACGGGCCGTCCTCCGGATCATCAACAACTTATCAAAATAGAAAGGGCGGCGCGGACCTTCATCCGCGCCGCCTGTCTGGCAGTGGCACAAATCAGGGTTTTAACGACGTTTGTGTACTGGCCGGAAACGCCGCTCCTTTTCACCGGTATACAGCTGACGCGGCCGTCCGATTTTTTGCGACGGGTCCATAATCATTTCATTCCACTGGGCCACCCAGCCGACCGTGCGCGCCATGGCAAATAGAACCGTAAACATACTGGTCGGAATTCCAATCGCCCGGAAAATGATACCGGAATAGAAGTCGACATTGGGATACAGCTTCTTTTCGATGAAGTAGGGGTCTTCCAGCGCAATCCTCTCCAGTTCCATGGCAATATCGAGCAATGGTTCATTGGTAATTCCCAATTCATCCAGGACCTCGTGACAGGTCTGCTGCATGACCTTGGCACGCGGATCAAAATTCTTGTAGACCCGATGGCCAAATCCCATCAGACGGAACGGATCATCCTTGTCCTTGGCGCGTTTGATAAAGGCCGGAATATTTTTCGGATGTTCAATTTCTTCCAGCATGTTGAGAACAGCCTCATTGGCCCCCCCATGTGCCGGTCCCCACAAAGAGGCAATCCCTGCCGAAATGCAGGCAAACGGATTGGCGCCACTGGAGCCAGCCAGTCGAACGGTGGAGGTAGAGGCATTTTGTTCATGATCTGCGTGAAGAATCAGGATTCGATCCATCGCCCGCGCCAGCACCGGGTTGATCTTGTATTCCTCACATGGTGTTGCGTACATCATGTAAAGGAAATTCTCGGCATAGGTCAGATCATTACGCGGATAGGTAAATGGCTGCCCGATCGAATACTTGTATGCCATAGCCGCGATCGTCGGCATTTTGGCGATCAGACGATAGGAGGCAACCATCCGGTGTTTCGGGTCATTGATATCCGTGGAATCATGGTAAAACGCCGACAATGCGCCAACCACGCCGCACATGACGGCCATCGGGTGAGCATCCCGGCGAAATCCGCGGAAAAAATAATTCAGCTGTTCATGCAGCATGGAATGATAGGTGATATCCCGGCTGAACTTTTTCTTTTGTTCCAACGACGGCAATTCACCATACAGCAGTAAATAGCAGGTTTCCGGGAAATCAGAGTGTTCCGCCAGGTCCGCAATGGCATACCCCCGATACAGCAATACGCCCTTGTCACCATCGATAAATGTGATTTTTGATTCACAGCTTCCCGTCGATGTGAAGCCGGGGTCATAGGTAAAATGACTGGACTCCGAATAGAGCTTGCGGACATCGATTACATTCGGCCCAACCACTGACTTGATTACCGGCAGGACATATTCCTTGCCGCTGCTATTATCGGTCAGGGTAAACGAATCACTGTTTTTTGCGTCGCTCATATTTTGCGTCTCCTCGTATATCGTGTCAGTCGTCTGTTCCGATTACTGGACGGAAATCAGACCACTATCTGGTTTTGTGAGCCGTGTGTCCTTACGCACGGCTGAGCGCGTCATCCAGACGCCCGAGCGTGTCATCGCGCCCGAAGATTTCCATGAGGTGGAAGATGTCTCCAGGTGATGCTGTCGTCCCGGTCAGCGCAGCTCGAAGGGGTTGCGCTACTTTTCCAAGTTTGAGTCCGGCGGACTCGGTAAATGTATGGACCACCTGTTTAAGGTGATCGCCGTTCCAGATAGCAGAACGCTCCAGTTCATGGCGCACGGCGACGAGATACCCGCAGGCCTCCGGTGTCAGAACACCGGCCGCCTTTTCCGTCAATACCAACGGCCTTGGTTCCGCAAAAAACTTAGCGCTTTCAGTCAGTTCAATTAAAGTCTTCGCACGTTCCTTAAGCTGACTCATCCCCCGTTTTAGCCGATCGGGGACCTCATCTGCAAGTTTTCCGTCAAACATTTCACGCAATCCGATCAGAACCCGTTCGACCAGGATGTCATCTTTGCACAGCCGGATATAATGACCGTTGATGTTGGTCAATTTGGCGAAATCAAATCGGGCCGCAGACTTACCGACATGGGCGAGGTCAAACCATTCAACGGCCTGATCGGTGCTGATGATTTCATCGTCGCCATGGCTCCACCCCAATCTGAGAAGATAATTGCGCAACGCTTCCGGCAAATATCCCTGATCACGATAGGCGTCAACCCCAAGCGCCCCATGACGTTTTGACATTTTAGCGCCGTCCGGACCGTGAATTAAAGGGATATGGGCGAAAACCGGCAACGGCCAGCCCAGGGCGCGATAAAGCTGCACCTGGCGAAAGGCGTTGGTCAGATGGTCGTCTCCGCGAATGACATGCGTCACCGCCATGTCAAAATCATCGACCACGACTGCCAGCATGTAGGTCGGCGTCCCATCGGCACGCAATAACACCATGTCATCCATCTGGCTGTTGTCGACCCGGACTTCGCCTTGAACCAGATCCTGAATGACCGTTTCCCCCTGCTGAGGGGCTTTCAGACGAATCACCGGATCCACCCCCGCCGGTGCATCGGCCGGGTCACGATCCCGCCAGCGCCCGTCGTAGCGCATTGAGCGTCCTTCCTGCCTGGCTTTTTCCCGCATTTCTGCAAGCTCTTCGGGCGAGCAATAGCAAGGATAGGCATGACCATTGTCAATCAGCTGTCGCACGGCCTGTTTATGGCGCTCGACACGTGCAAACTGCGAAATGGCCTGACCATCCCATTCCAGACCCAGCCATTTCAGACCATCATAGATCGCTTCGACGGCGGAATCTGTCGACCGTTTGCGATCAGTATCCTCGATCCGCAGCAGAAAACGTCCGCCATCGCCAAACTGTTGATGGTGTTTGGCAAACAGCCAGTTGTAGAGAGCGGTACGGGCACCGCCAATGTGCAGATAACCGGTTGGCGACGGCGCAAATCGGGTAACAACTTTCATGATGGATATAGGTCTTTCACGTCTGTGTCCTGATGGTGGCGCAATCTAGCACAAACAATTCGCAAGCGCAGCATATCTATTGCGGCGCACTGACAGAACGCCACGGGCGACGGTCCGGCGTTTCTTTAACACGGGATTTGTTGATTGGAACATCCCGGGATATCGTGACGGCTGAAACCTGGCGGAGATGCACGTGACACGATTCACCCATGACGGGTTGGCCGATCTGATATTGCAGGAGCGAGATCGCTGGGCGCTGTGGTTGCCAGTGGGAATCGGAGTGGGGATTTGTCTGTATTTCAGCGCCGCCTCGGAGCCGCCACTTTGGTTGGGGCCGTCTATTGTGACAATGGGCGGCATTTTGCTGTGGTCGCGGCACCGGATATTCCGCGGAACGATTCCGGAAATCACGGTGATGGTGTCTATTTTACTGACGGTTGGCACCGGCATAACGGCGGCAAAAATTCGCACCATCAGTGTTGCTGCACCGGTTCTGCCACATGACGTGGGCCCGACCACCATCACGGGGCGGATTAAAACTGTCGAAACCTTTCCGGTTGGTGCCCGGGTTATTCTGATACACCCGTCAATCGCTGGCCTGCAACCCTTTCAAACGCCCGTCAAAATCAGTTTGCGGTTGCGCGGCCGCCAACCCGATATCTGGCCAGGTGACTGGATACAGGTACGCGGAAAACTTTCCGCTCCGTCGCCACCGGTCGCTCCCGGCGCCTTTGACTTCCAACGACAGGCCTATTTCAGGGAAATTGGCGCGGTGGGGTTCGGGTTCGGCGCAGCAAAGGTCATCGCATCCGCCGAACAATCCGGTGGAACAGGCATATCCGGCTTATTTGCACGGTTGCGCCACCGATTGTCGATTGAAATCATCCGGACTCTTCCCGGTGCCAGCGGAGGGCTTGCCGCCGCCCTGATGACCGGACAAAAACGGGCGGTCGATGACCAGACCCTGCAGCAGATAAGGGACGCCGGTCTCGCACATTTGCTGTCAATTTCCGGATTACATGTCGGTCTGGTCGCTGGTGTTCTGTTTTCAGGCCTGCGCTTGCTGTTGTCAGTGATCCCCGCCATTGGATTACGGTATTCCGTCAAGAAATGGGCCGCTGGCACAGCAATTGTCGGCGCATTCTGCTATGCCCTGATCGCCGGTGCAACCCTGCCAACCCAGCGGGCGTTTCTGATGCTTGGACTGGCGATGTTCGCGGTCATCGTTGATCGGCGGGGCATTTCAATGAGATCCCTGGCATGGGTCGCATCTGCCGTCCTGCTGGTTCAACCGGAAAGTCTTATGGGGCCCAGTTTTCAAATGTCATTCGCCGCCGTGATGGCCCTGATTGCGACCTATGAAATTGTTACCGGGCATCGGACCACCTGGAAACCCGGCCACAACCGCCGCCGGACACTGTTCCACAGAGCCGCCCTCTATATCGCCGGCGTCGGTCTGACCACACTGGTTGCCGGGCTGGCAACGACACCCTATTCGGCATTTCATTTCAACCGCTTTGCTGACTACAGCCTGCTCGCCAATCTGCTGGCTGTGCCAATCACCGCCCTCTGGGTCATGCCCTTTGCAGTTCTGGCATTCGTGTTGATGCCGTTCGGGCTGCACGGCCTAGCGCTGGGGGGCATGCGGCTGGGACTGGACGGCGTATTGCTTGTCGCCAGTACGGTTTCCCGATGGCCAGGTTCAGTTACCCTGATGCCGGCGATGCCGGACTGGGGACTGGTGGCCATCAGCGCCGGTCTGATCTGGCTGTGTCTCTGGCAAAAACCCTGGCGTTTGTATGGCATTATGCCGATCATGGCGGGAATCGGATCTGTCTATTTTACTGTTTTACCGGATGTATTGATTGATGGAAAAGGGCAACTTGTTGCGGTTGTTTCCGACAATGGTACGATGCGGTTCTCCAGCCTGACATCGGGCAAATTCGCCCGTGAGACATGGTTGCGACGGGCCGGGCAGGGGACCGGGCTGACATTCACGCAAAACCAGGTGACCGGTCAGGTGCATCTGGCCTGCGATCTGTCGGGGTGCCTGTATATCAGTAAAAGTGGACAACGACTGGCCATTGCCAAAACACCCGACGCATTGCTGGAAGATTGCTGGAATGTCGACGTCGTCGTCAGTTTGCTGCCGATTCAGCAATCCTGTCCGGCTCCGGTCGTTATCGACCGGTTTGACCTCTGGCGGAATGGTACCTACGCCTTGTGGATGACCGAAAACGGTGTAAAAATCAGGACAACCCGCGACGAACGCGGCCATCGCCCATGGGTGCAATCTCCCCGCGCTCGCCGACCGACCGCAAACCGGAAGCGGTCCTGAGAGAGACCGAAATCCGCCGCATCGCATCAACCAGTCAGCCTAGTATTTGCGCACCAGTCCGACCAGACGGCCCTGAACCTTGACCTGATCAGGCCCGCATATGCGGGTTTTATAAGCCGCATTTGCCGGTTCAAGGGCAATCGACTGCCCCTTGCGGCGAAACCGTTTCAGGGTGACTTCCGTATCGTCCACCATGGCAACCACAATGGTGCCATTTTCCGCCGTATCGGTCCGTCGGATCAACACCGTATCACCGTCAAAAATACCGGCCTCAATCATCGAATCACCGTCGACTTCGAGGGCATAATGCTCGCCGCCGCCCAACATGCTGGCGGGAACGTCAATGCCGGCCGAGTTGTCGCGCAGCGCTTCAATCGGCGTTCCTGCTGCGATCTTGCCGTAGAGCGGCAGGTGGATGGCTTCCGAATTACCGCTGTTCCGCGCCCCCGGCAAGGCGAATGCCCCTTTGATGACATTCGGTGAAAATTGCTTCGGTGCCGGAGCTGGCGGGACCTGCCGTTCCGCTGCCGTCGGCTCAAGGTTATCGGGCAGTTTGAGAACCTCGAGCGCCCGCGCCCGATGCGGCAGGCGGCGAATGAAACCGCGCTCTTCGAGACCGGTGATCAGACGATGAATACCGGATTTGGATTTCAGTCCCAGTGCATCCCGCATCTCGTCAAACGACGGTGAAATGCCCGACGTCTGCAATCGCGTATCAATAAACATCAACAGTTCGTATTGTTTCCGCGTCAGCATATGACTGTTTCCCTGATCCTGATCTCGCGCATGGAACAAAATGAATACACCACAAATGTTCTACTTTAGTTCACCTTTTGCGTCAAGTATGTCTTATGTGGACGAATCCGGATGATGATCCTCATCGACCAGGTGATCAGAAACCGACCCGATCTACTGACAGGCGGATAATCTCAACCCGGTCGCCTTTTTGTGCCGGTGCGGCATGCGGCGGGCGCACAACCAGACAGTCTGCCTGTGCAAAGCGTTCCATCATCGAGCTGTCCTGCCGTTCAAAAGGACAGGCACACAATACGCCATCTTCGGTTTGCGACAGGGTCGCCCGAAGATAGTCCTGGCGCTGATCGTTTTCCGGCAGATCCCGCCCGAGGAGGGCGGTTTCTTTCTGAATATCGACCCCGTCAAGACCCAGCATGACATTCATGGCCTGGGTTAGAAATATCATGCATGTCACACCGGAAGACACCGGATTGCCCGGCAGGCCGAGAACCGGAATGTCGTCCAGATGTCCGAATATCATCGGTTTTCCCGGTCGCATGGCGACTTTATAGAAGTTCAGCTTGAGACCTTTTTCACCCATCACCTGCTGTACCAGATCATAGTCCCCGACCGAGGCACCGCCGATCGTCATGATCAGGTCCATTCCCCGCGTTGCAGCCAGCACCTGACGCAAGGAATCAGTTGTATCCCTTGCAATTCCGAGGTTGACCGGCTCACCGCCCAGAGCCGTAATGTATCCGGCCAACGCCAGTGAATTCGAGCTGACAATCTGGTCCGGCCCCAATCGATCACCGGGCATGACAACCTCATCGCCGGTCGCGATAATGCCGACCCTTGGTCGGCGACGGACGCTGACCCAGGGCACATTCATCGCTGCCAGCAGACCGATATCACGTGCCGACAAAACCCGTCCTGCAGTTAACAACACGTCGCCTGTCTTGAAATCCAGCCCGGCCGAACGGACAAACTGTCCCGGTGCCGACGTTTGCTGAATATGAATCTGGTCGCCATCAACAGTCGTCACTTCCTGGATGACCACGGTATCGGCACCGGTGGGGATCGGTGCGCCGGTAAAGGTGCGGACCGTCTGGCCGGGACCAACCACACCGGCAAACCCGTCTCCCGCCTGCGATTCGCCAATCTGCGTCAGGATCACTGGCGGGTGTGCGATATCTTCCGCCCGTACCGAATAACCGTCCATGGCCGAGACATCTTTCGGTGGCTGGGTCAGTCGCGACGCCACATCTTCACCCAGCACCCGGCCCAGCGCGGCTGAAATGGAAATGCTTTCACAGCCGATCCGGGTCATACCTGACCGCACATTTGCCTGCGCCTGTTCAACTGATATCATCTAGTTCGCCTCATACGTACCTGATTTTCCGCCCGATTTGTATACCAGCCGGATGTCGCCCAGCCGCATGCCCTTATCGATCGCCTTGCACATGTCATATACCGTCAGGGCCGCCACCGATACTGCTGTCAGGGCCTCCATTTCGACCCCGGTTTGTCCTCGCAGCTTGCAGGTGGCACTGATATCGACGGAACTCTGCTCTACATTGCACGTCAGCATCACCTTGACCGATGTCAGCGCCAGCGGATGACACAGGGGGATCAGGTCCGGCGTTCGTTTGGCGCCCATGATTCCGGCCAGTTGGGCGACCCCCAGCACATCTCCTTTCCGGACACCACCATCAAGAATCCGCTGCAGCGTGGTCGCCTGCATGAATACGGATCCGCGCGCCGTGGCAAGACGTTCGGTATCTGCCTTGTCCGAGACATCGACCATGACGGCGTTGCCCTGGTCATCGATGTGGGTCAAATCCGACATATCAGCTCTCCGGGTCGAGAATTGCGCGGACAGCTTTTTCAACATCCTGCTGCCGCATCAGGGATTCGCCAATCAGAAAACAGCTGGCGCCGGCCGCAGCCATACGGGCGAGGTCACCCGCCTTGTACAGCCCGCTTTCACTGACCATCAGCCGGTCACTCGGCACGAAGGGAGCCAGCGCCTCGGTCATCGCAATATCGACATCAAGGGTTTTCAGATTGCGATTGTTGATGCCGATCAATGGACTGTGCAATTTCAAGGCGCGGACCAGTTCCGCCCGATCATGGACTTCGATCAGGACATCCATTCCGAGATCTATGGCGGTCTGTTCCAGTTCCGCCGCCTGCTTGTCCGACAGGGCGGCCATGATCAGCAAAATACAATCTGCCCCCAGTCCGCGCGCTTCCACCACCTGATAACAATCCAGCATGAAATCCTTGCGCAGGACAGGCAGGGTGGTGGCGTTACGGGCCTGTCCCAGGTAACGATCATCTCCTTGAAAATAGGGTGCATCGGTCAACACGGACAGGCAGGTGGCACCGCCTGCCTGATAGGCGCGGGCCAGGGCGGCCGGGTCGAAATCGGGACGAATCAATCCTTTCGACGGTGATGCCTTCTTGATCTCCGCGATCAGACCGTACCGCCCGTTGCCGACGGTGGCACGCAGCGCCCGGATAAAACCGCGCGGCGCCGTCGCCGACTTCACCAGATCCTCCAGTTCGGTCAGCGACGTTCGTTTTTTGCAGGAGGCAACATGCGCCCGCTTGTCCGTACAGATTCGGGTAAGAACGTCACTCATACCGGCCTGTTGGTGATCTCGACCAGTTTGTCGAAGGCGGCTTTGGCACGACCGGAATCAATCGCGGTCGCCGCCAGGTCGACGCCTTCTTTCAGGTCCGACGCCTTGTCCGCGACGATCAGCGCGGCGGCGGCATTCATCAGCACAACGTCGCGGTAGGCACCGGGCTTACCGCCCAGCAGGTCACGGATGGCGGCAGCATTGACATCGCCATCGCCGCCTTTCAGGTCCTGCGATGCGGCGACCGGCAAACCGGCATCCGCCGGATTAACTTCAAAGGTGGTAACCTTACCGTTTTTCAATTCCGCCACAAACGACGGACCGGTCGTGGTCAGTTCATCCAGACCATCCAGGCCATGCACAACCCAGGCAGCCTGACAACCGAGATTGTTCAGTGCGTGCGCCATCGGTTCCACCCACTGCCGGGCAAAAACCCCCGAAAATTGGCGTTTGACCCCGGCTGGATTGGCTAATGGCCCGAGAATGTTGAAAATCGTCCGCACCCCGAGCGCCGCCCGTACCGGCCCGACAAATCGCATGGCGCTGTGATGCCGGGGTGCCAGCATGAATCCGATGCCGGCATCACGGATGGATTCTTCAATCAGCGCAAAATCCGCCTCCAGATTAACGCCCAGAGTCGTCAAGACATCAGCCGTTCCGGTTTTCGACGACATTGCCTTGTTACCGTGTTTGGCGATCGGCACGCCGCATCCCGCCACCACCAGCGCCGCCCCGGTCGAGATGTTGTAGGTGCCGGACCCGTCGCCGCCCGTGCCAACGATATCGATGGCGTTATCGGGCGCCGCGATGCGCGCAGCCTTGGCTCGCATGGTCCGCACGGCACCGGTGATTTCATCGACCGTTTCGCCGCGCACACGAAGCGCCATCAGAAAAGCGCCAATCTGGGATTCCTGCGCTTCCCCCGACATGATGACGTTGAAAGCCTGTTCCGCCTGGGCAGCGCTCAGCGCAGTCCCCTCCGCGACCAGGCCCAGTAAGGGTTTCAGGCCGTCAGTCATGCCGCCTGCCGTTCGGTCGCCAGGTTGACAAAATTCCGGATCATCTGATGTCCGTGTTCCGACGCGATGCTCTCCGGATGAAACTGCACACCATGCACATTCAACGTGCGGTGACGAACCCCCTGAATAACGCCGTCATCGCTGGTTGCCGTCACCACCAGACAATCGGGCACCGATTCGGGGTCAATTGTCAGGGAGTGGTATCGGGTCGCCTGAAAGGGCGATGGAAGGGCCTTGAACACGCCTTCATCGGTGTGCCGGATGGCGCTGACCTTGCCATGCATCGGTTCCGGTGAGCGGATAATCCGGGCGCCAAAACTCTGGGCGATAGATTGATGGCCAAGACAGACGCCAAATATAGGAACCTGCCCGGCGGCTTTTTCAATCAACTCCAGACAAATGCCCGCCCGGTCAGGGTCACATGGTCCCGGCGACAGGACGATGCCGTCCGGCTGGCTTGCGAGAATAGCGTCAGCGGAAATCGAGTCATTGCGATGGACAACAACGTCAACGTCCAACTCACCAATATAGTGAAACAGATTGTATGTGAAACTATCGTAATTATCAATTAATACAAACATTTCAATAATTTACTCATTATTTCTTTCGTCTTGCATTAACCGATGCGTGGTCCATCTTGCGGTAAAACAGTGCCGTGCACCTATTCATGCCACAATGGCGTCCAGTGTTCCGAGCGTCAAGTAAAGTCGTACCGACCCGCCCAACATTCCGAATCGTGTGTGAGACCTGGCAGGGAAATACACGGACATAACAATTGCGACTTGACCTTACAGGGACTGGAAGGATTATCTAACATTACAGTAAAATAGAATGTTTTCGAAATTTGTTACACAAAATTTCTTCAGCAAAGGCAGGTTTCCTCATGGATGGATCAATTGTCGTCAACGCCGCCGCCTCAGCAACTGACGGAGCCCCCGTCCGGCTGGCCATATCCGGCATGACGTGTGCCGGTTGCGCCGGGCGCATTGAACGGGTGTTAAAGCAGGTTCCGGGCGTTCGGGATGCCGCCGTCAATCTGGCGACCGAACGGGCGGCAATCGAGATCGATCCGGCGGCATCGGATTTCCCCGCCGCCCTCATTGGCGCCGTCGAAGGAGCCGGTTTTTCGGCCAGCCTGATCGTCGAGGATGCCGATGGCGGATCACCCGTCGCTCCGGATGATGGACAGGCCGACCACCGGGCGCTGATCCGGTTGCTGCTGTCAGCCGCCCTGACCATCCCGTTTTTTGTCCAGATGGGCACCATGCTGACGCCCTGGCATTTTGAAATGGCACCCTGGCTGCAATTTGCACTCGCCACACCGGTGCAGTTCGTCGCGGGCAGCCGGTTTTACCGACCTGCCTGGCACGCCCTCAGAGCAGGCAGCGGCAATATGGATTTACTGGTTGTACTGGGAACCCTGTCAACCTGGGGATTGAGCACCTACCTGATCGTCAGTTCCGCTGATCCGGTCCTGTATTTCGAAGCATCGGCAGCCGTTATCACGCTGGTGTTGTTGGGGAAATGGCTGGAATCACGGGCCAAACGATCTTCGGCGTCGGCGATCCGCAGCCTGATGGCACTGCGCCCGGAAACGGTTCGCGTCAGGCGGCAAGATGTGGAACGGGAGGTGCCGATCTCGGAGGTACGGTTGAATGACATCACCATCGTCAAACCCGGCGAACGTATTCCGGTCGACGGACGTGTGATAGACGGTGACAGTCACGTGGATGAAGCCCTGATCACCGGCGAAAGTCTGCCCGTCGCCAAACGAACTGGTGACACGGTCACCGGTGGGGCGGTCAACGGAGAAGGACTGCTGATCGTCACAACAACGGCGATTGGCCAGGATTCCACACTGTCACGCATTATTCATCTGGTAGAAGAAGCGCAGGCGGGCAAAGCACCGGTGCAGCGCCTTGTCGACCGTATCTCGCAAATTTTTGTGCCCGCGATCATCGTCATCGCACTGCTGACCTTCGGGGCATGGCTGGCGGTTGGAGTCGGATTCGAGATGGCGCTGATCAACGCTGTCACAGTGCTGGTGATTGCCTGCCCCTGCGCGCTGGGTCTGGCGACCCCAACGGCGATTATGGTCGGTACCGGCGTCGCCGCAAAAAACGGCATCCTGATCCGCGACATCGAAGCACTCGAGCGGGCCCGACAGGTGACCTGCGTGGTGTTTGACAAAACCGGCACCCTGACGGAAGGCCGGCCACAGGTGTCCAACATCTGGGCAATCGATGGCGACGACGCCGGCTTGTTGCAACTGTGTGCGTCGGCACAACAGGGTAGTGAACATCCGCTGGCAAAAGCGGTACTGGACCGGGCTGCCGCAAACGGCATCAAACTGTCGTCGGTTTCCGCCTTCAAAAGCCTGCCGGGTCGCGGGCTGTCCGCCCGGGTCGACGGTCGCGATTTACTGATCGGGTCACGCCGTCTGATGGACGAAAACGATGTCAATCTCAGCACCCTGTCGGAAGCAGCCCAGGCCGCTCAGGCAGACGGCCAGACATTATTGTGGATGGCGGTGCTCAATCCCGTCACCCTGATCGGGCTGGTGTCACTCAGCGACACGCTCCGGTCGACCTCTGCAGCAGCCGTCCGGCGGTTGAACGCAGCCGGTATCACGACGGTGATGCTGTCGGGTGACCATCAGGAAAGCGCCCGGGCCATCGCCTCCGCCTGCAATATCAGAACAGTAATTGCCGACGTTCTGCCGGCAGAAAAGGCCGACCACATCGTCGCCCTGCAGCAGTCGGGCGAAAGGGTTGCCATGGTTGGCGACGGCTTGAACGATGCTCCTGCACTGGCAGCGGCGGATGTCGGTATTGCGATGGGGTCCGGCACCGATGTGGCGATGGAAACCGCCGGATTTACATTGATGAGGTCGGACCCGCGTCTGGTCAGCGACGCACTGGATATATCGGCGAAAACCTACGCCAAAATTCGCCAGAATCTGTTCTGGGCGTTCGTCTACAACATCATCGCCCTGCCGCTGGCGGCTTTTGGTTTCTTGAGTCCGGTGATTGCCGGCGCGGCGATGGCCCTGAGCAGCGTGTCGGTGGTATCAAATTCGCTTCTGCTCAAACGCTGGCGATCGTTAACGGAGAATCCGTCATGAAAATCGGAGCATTGTCCCGCCTGACCGACCTGCCAGCCAAAACCATCCGTTATTACGAAAGTATCGGTCTGATCGCCAATGCCGCTCGGTCTGACAACGGTTATCGGCAGTATTCACAAACCGATATTGCGACCCTGACGTTCGTCAGCCGGGCGCGTGGACTGGGGTTTTCGCTTCGCCAGGTTGCCGAATTACTGACCCTCTGGCAGGACCGCGACCGGTCCAGCGCCCAGGTAAAGGCGCTGGCCGTTAATCACATTCACGCTGTTGAAAGAAAAATTTCCGAACTTGAAAGTTTACGTGCAACGCTGGTGGACCTGACCGAACGCTGTCAAGGCGACGACCGGCCAGACTGCCCGATTCTGGATAATCTGGCTCAATCCGCGCCCATCTGAATACGGCCCCGTCCCTCGGCGTCGTTGAAGGTTGTCCAGTCACACCGGTGTCAGGCGACCATCGAGCGACGGCGTTCGCGCGCCGCAAAATCCCGCGATGAATGGCGGCGGCGATCCGGGCCGAAAAACCCTCTGGTACGAACAAAGGGCCGGTTGCTTTCAATCACGCTGACAATGCGGGTATAGATTTGTCTGGCGGATACCGGTTTGGCCAGAAACTCGGTCGTTCCCGTATCGCGTGCCTGCAGGACATGGCTGAGTTCCGTATTGGCGGTCGCTACGATTACCGGAACATAGGGATTGGGACTTTGTATGTCCTGACGGACTTTCCGCAGGAATGCCATACCGTCAAGACCGTGCGTCCAGTCGCTCAAAATGATATCGACTGGAAAATTCACAAACATATTCCATGCCACGTCCGGGTTCGACGTGCTCTGAACAGTTGGCACACCAAATTCCCGGAAAACATCGGTCAGCAACTGCCGGACCAACACATGTTTTTCCAGAACCAGTATATTCAGCGCGGAAATATCATAAGCGACCACAAAGTTCTCCGAGACGATTCAATTTTCCAGCACAGCAGGCAACAGCGGAGCAGGCATTCTGTATAGATTGGCAACCTGAAGGTTTTCTGACACAAATTTAATCGTCAGTATTGGATCATAATTATTCCGGAGTTGACCGTCAGAAACGACCCATACGGCCAATCCGGACTGGACAAGAGGAATGAAAAAGCCTTTGTTCCCGAGCACGGGGAACACCCGTCGCCACTGATCATATGAGGGCCTGCCATGGCGGGAAAACTGAAGACGATCCCCTGGACCATTCGCCCGAATGTCAAACGACAGATAATTCTGGTTGTTCTGGCGCTGGCGGGACTGGGGATCGGGTACGGAGTCGGATTTGTCGCCCGCAAAAACCCTCCGGCAGATGTGGCACAAAATGCAGCCGGACAAAAGGATCAGATACACGCGGAGGCACCGGAAACCGCACGCGATGATCCCAACCCGGTATTGCCGGAAGCCGATCACAATCCGGTCGCCAACGAAACCGTGCGGGCTTATGAAGAAGCGCTGCCACACAACATCGTCGAGGGAATCCTCCCGACACCACCCGCGCCGCCGATTATCCCGCCGCCCAACATGCCCTCCACCGGAACGCTGGCGACCGCACCGAAACCACACCCCAGTGAACCTTCAGTATCCGAACCATCCACCCGTCCGCCAGTCTCCCCCCCTGCGGAACAGGACCTATTGGCATCGGGCCATCCCGGCCGGGATAAACCGGGCCGGATGGTCCGGCAGCCGACCTGGCAAAACAACGCTCTTCCGTTCAGGCTGGATGGCCGTCCCGCCATTGCAATCATTATCGATGACATGGGGGTGGATCGTCGTCGTTCCGCCCGCATTGTCGCCCTGCGGCCGCCGTTGACACTATCCTATCTAACCTATGGCCGGGATCTGAAATCGCAGACCATGGGTGCGCGCCAGGCTGGACACGAATTGCTGATGCATATCCCGATGGAACCCTCCAGTACGGCGGTTGACCCGGGGCCCAATGTCCTGTTGAGTGGTATGCCAAAATCGGAACTGCTGCAGAGTTTACGCTGGGATCTCGCCCAGTTCGACGGTTACGTTGGCATTAACAATCATATGGGAAGTCGCTTTACCGCCGACTTGCCGGGCATGCAAACCGTCATGAGCGAACTGGCAAACCGCGGGCTGATCTTTCTGGACTCGCTGACATCACCCAGGTCAAAGGGATCGCAGGCGGCCTCCGCGGCCGGTATTCCGCATTTGACACGCAATGTTTTCCTCGATCACGTTGACGATCTGACAGCGATCAGAAAACGCTTGCAGGAAACCGAGAATCTGGCTCGCAGGCAGGGACACGTCATCGCGATCGGACACCCGCGGGATAACACCCTGGCAGCTCTGACGCCATGGATCAAAACGATCGAGGGAAGGGGATTTCAGCTGGTACCGTTAACCGCACTACTCAAACCGGACATCGGCCCTGTCGCCGGCGCAAATTGACTGTCCCGCCCGCCGACAGGCCTATTATTCGCCATCGGTGTTAAATCGCACCGCTTCTTCCGCCGCCCGGACAAGCGCCTGTGCCTTGTTGACGGATTCCTGATATTCAAATTCCGGGTCACTGTCGGATACAACACCACCACCGGCCTGAATATACAACATGCCGTCCTTGATCACGGCGGTTCGCAGCGCGATGCACGTGTCCATGTCGCCATCGGCCCCGAAATAGCCAATACAACCGCCGTATACGCCGCGTCGTTCAGGTTCCAGTTCATCGATGATTTCCATGGCCCGTACTTTCGGTGCGCCTGAAACAGTACCGGCAGGGAACCCGGCCAACAACGCATCGATTGCATCATATTTGTCAGTATCCAGAACACCTTCGACATTGGACGCGATATGCATGACATGGGAATAGTACTCAACCACGAACTGTTCGGTCGGTTTGACTGTGCCAACCCTGGCCACCCGCCCGACATCATTCCGACCCAGATCCAGCAGCATCAGATGTTCCGCACGTTCCTTCGGGTCCGATAGCAACTCGCGGGCCAGTTCGGAATCTTCCTCCGGTGTGGCACCGCGCTTTCGGGTCCCGGCCAGCGGACGCAGGGTGATGATCCCGTCACGGACCCGAACCAGAATTTCCGGGCTGGAACCGACGATCGAGAAATCCTGGAAATCCAGCAAGAATAAAAATGGAGACGGATTCAAACGCCGCAGTGATCGATAAAAGGATAGCGGCGACAGGTGAAATGGTACCCGGAAACGTTGCGACGGGACCACCTGAAAGGCATCTCCCGCGTGGATATAATCGACGGATTTTCGAACCATCTCATGAAATTGCTGACGGCTCATATTCGATTGCAGTTCTGGCAGAGCCGGTGGCCCGTCGGCCTCGCTGACCCGCTTTGGCAATGGTCGATCAAAGTCGTCAACCACGCGCTGTAACCGGTCTCTGGCGGTCGCCAGCGCAACCTGCGGCGAGATATCACCACCGGTGTCCCAGACAGGCGTGACAATGGTCACGGTATCTTTCAGGGAATCAAAAACCGCCATCACCGTTGGCCGCAGGAAAATGCTGTCAGGTATCGCCAGAACATCCGGATTGTTGTCAGGCAGCTTTTCCGTCAAACGCACGATATCATAAGCCATGTACCCAACCAGCCCGGCCGCCATCGGAGGCAGTCCGTCTGGCAACGTGATCCGGCTTTCCGCCTGCAGCGCCCGCAGGGAATCAAGCGCACCCGATCTTTCGCCAACCGGGCAGGGGGCAAAATTGCCGCCATCTGTATTGGCTTGCCGGTTGATTTCGGCGCGGTTGCCGAAACAGCGCCAGATTACATCCGGATTCAGTCCGATGAATGAATATCGTCCCCGAATCTCTCCGCCTTCGACAGATTCAAGCAGGAAGCTGTTCGGCCGACCTTGCGCAATCTTGAGCATTGCCGACACCGGCGTTTCCAGATCGGCCACCAGAGTTGTCCAGACAACCTGGGCACGCCCTGCCCGGAAAGTATCGGCAAAGGTCTGTTCGTCAGGAAAGGTTTTCATGTTTACTGGGCGGCATACAACTGGTTAATCAGGGGCTGATTGACCTTGGCGCCGTATTGCGCGTGCAGGGACGTTCCCAATTGCGCAACCACATCGCCCTGCATGGCGGCTGACAGTTCATCCGCCACTTTCCTGACCGCATCCGCGTTTGCCGCCGGTGACGCCGCAATTATCTTTTGCAGTTGTGCAACCTGATATCCGTCGGCTGACCGCTCGTCGGCGGCCTTGCCGGGCATCAGTGCAAATACCTTTTTCACCAGCCCGCTGGCCATTTCCGATACCTGCCCCTGGTCCGTACGAGTGAATTCGCCGGTTTCCCGCATGGTCAGTTTCAAATCAGCCGCAACGGTTCTGATGTCAGTACCGGCATTGATGCTCTCGACAGCCTTTTCTGCCCGTGCCTTTGCTTCTGCCGCCCGTTGCGTCGCTTTCCACGCACTCGTCACTTGCACCATCACAGTATCAAGCGGACGCAGGGCGGGCGCCGTTACGCCATCAACCCGCACAATAAAAAATCCGTTTTGTCCCGCCTCGGTCAGAGGACTTTCGTCTCCCTCCTGAACATCAAACGCGGTCGACAGGAAGGTATTGGCCGTCGGGATGCCGGCGACCGGTTTGCCATCCGGATTCATGCCGCGCCTGTCAATCGCAGCGATGGTCTGTACTGGCAATCCGAGTCTACGACCGGCTTCCTCGATCGTTGCGCCGCCACCCAGTGCATCTTCCAGCCGATTGGAGAGATCAAACAGGCTGTCGTTGGCTTTTTCCAGCGCCAGTCCTTTTTTGATCTGGTCATGGACGTCTGCCAGCGGTTTGGTTCCGCCTTTCTGAATTTCAGTGACCCTGAACAGGTGCCAGCCAAATGAGCTTTTGACCGGTTTGGAAATGGCATCCTTGGCGAGAGCAAAAACCGGCGTCGCCAGATCCGGCAACATATCGGCCTTTGCTACCGTGCCCAGATCGATGGCACCTGCATCCTGTCCCGCCAGGTCCTTGGCGACGGCCGCAAAACTTTGCCCTTCCGAGAGCAGGCCCGCGGCCTGCTTTGCCTTCTCCTCGGTCGGTAGAATCATTTGGAACACATGCCGTCGTTCTGGCGTGCTGAATTCATCCGCCCGTGCATCATAACTTTCCTTGATGGCCGCTTCTGAAATATCGATCTCATCTGCCAGTGCGGACGCTTCCAGTCGTACCAGCGTCAATTTGCGATATTCCGGTGCCGTAAACTGTTTGGCGTTTGCCGTGTGATAGGCCGCGAGGGTCGCCTGATCCGGTGTCGCGATTTCGGGCACATCGGCATCCCGCACGACGATTACGCCGGCAACCCGCTTTTCGTTGCGATAGGTATAAATTGCGTCCACCATAGCCGACGGAGCATCCGCTCCGGCCGCCAGGCTGTCGGCATAGTGCTCGATCCCCATGTCGCGGCGCAATTCGGCAATATATTCCTGTTCGGTCAGACCACTCGCCTGCAGGGTCCGTTGAAACCGCTCACGGTCAAACGTATCCCCCAGTCCTCTGAATACCTTGGCGGCCCGGATCTCCCGACGGACCAGGTCATCACCGATCGCCACGCCCATGCTGTTGGCGCCTTCCGTCAGCAGGGCTCGCGACACCAATTGATTGAGAGCGGCATCAACCAGCCCGAACTGCCGTGCCTGGGCGGCGGTAATCTGGTTTCCAAACACGGTTTGCAAACGCCGCACCTGGGCATCGACCCGTCGCTGAAGCGCCGTTTGCGTGATTTCCTGATCTCCCACCGAAGCGACGAAATTGCCGGAGATGGCCGGGCTCAGCCAATCCTGAATTCCCCACGCACCAAAGCTGATGATCAGCAGCACCAGCAGGGCCTTGATGACGATGGAACCGGTTTGTTTGCGTAACGTAGAGAGCATGGCTATTTTTTCCAACTGTCGGAAGTTTGTCAGGATCGCGCGGCATCATAAGTGGGCATCACGGGGCTAGCAATGACGGATTGAACGTGCCGGCCACCGAATGTCCGATCGCCCCGCCAATTGGCGTAACTTTTGGGTTCTGCCATGCCGGGCAATGTGCTAGTGCTGTGCAGGTGCTGTTCTTCAACTGACAATGGACGCCCCTGAAATGACTGCCGCCCGCCGACCGATGATTGCCGGAAACTGGAAAATGAATGGCCTGAAGAGCGACAGCCGCAAGCTGGCGTCGGCGCTCGCAAGGCATATGATAAAAAGACAAAAACCGGGTTTCGACATGGTTATCAGTCCGCCGTTTCCACTGCTCGCCCAGACCGCGGAAATACTGAAGGGGAGCGGTATCAGGCTTGGTGCACAGGACTGCCATTTCAACCCGTCCGGCGCACACACCGGCGATGTCAGTCCGGAACTCCTGAAAAACATCGGCTGCAAATATGTGATTGTCGGCCATTCCGAACGGCGCACAGATCATGCCGAAAAGGATGCCATCATCAGGTCAAAGGCGGACGCAGCCCTGCGCGCCGGCCTGACGGCCATCGTCTGCATCGGCGAAACCCTGCAACAACGTGATGCCGGACGTACCCTGAGCGTTAACCGCCGCCAGCTAACCGGTTCATTGCCAGCGGGCGCGACGGCTAAAAACACCGTGATCGCTTATGAACCCGTCTGGGCGATCGGCACTGGAAAAGTGGCCACCCCGCAACAGGCCCAGGACGTTCACGCGGCCATTCGTCAGGATCTGACAAAAATTCTCGGCCCGAACGAGGCCACCAAAATGCGCATTCTGTATGGCGGTTCCATGAAACCCGGCAACGCCGCCGAACTTCTGGCATTACCGGATGTCGACGGCGGATTGATCGGCGGGGCCGCCCTGAATGCGGACGACTTTTGGGCGATCGCCCGCGCCACCGAATAGTCCCGCTTTTCAGTGGCGCCAGATGCACCGTAAGTTGAATTTTAGTCAAAAATTATAACTCTTTCCTTGAATCATTTTAAACTGTGAGTGAGAATACTCCTGTGTTTAATGTGTCTGGGGAGCGTTAGATATATGTTCATCCAACTTTCCGAAGCGGTCTCACTCCTGTTAACACTCGCATTGTTTCAACAGTTTATATTGAGGCGCTGGTCAGAAGGCGAACGGGCCGGAACGTTACTTTCAGGCATTCTCTACGGCAGCATTTGCATTATCGGGATGGTTCTCACGATTGAACTGACACCGGGTGTAATTTTCGACGCCCGTTCGGTGATTCTCAGTATGGCCAGTCTGTTTGGCGGTCCGGTGGTTGGCGGCATTGCCGCCGGGATGGCAATATTCGGTCGCTGGTGGATTGGCGGCAATGGCGCGTACGTTGGCACCGCCATTATCGTGGTCAGCGCCGTGCTCGGCCTTGCCTACCGGTATGGCGTGAAACATGGCTGGCTGCAAATCAACTTTCCCTATTTGCTGGCATTTGGCCTGATCGTGAATGTCTCCGAAGCCTATTTATTTACCCTGATGCCCAACGACGCGACCAGCAAATTCGTGCAGAATATCGCCTTGCCGTTTTTCATTATTTTCCCCCCGGCGACGGCCTTGCTTGGAACCATGCTGAAATCCATCGAAGATCAGATTGCGACGACAAGGTCATTGATTGCCAGTGAACAACGGTTTCGAAATATTGCGGAAATCGCTGGCGACTGGATCTGGGAAACCGACGCCGGATTAAGGTTCACCTACATTTCTCAACGTTTTTTTGATTTGTTTCCGCTTCGCCCGGAAGACGTGATCGGTTACGAAAGAGGCAGTATTTCCCATACGACCGTGACGGGGGAAGGCTGGCGCAAATATGTAAACGCAATCAAGTTGCAATCATCTTTTCGCAACATTACCTATGCGATCCGATTACCCAATGGCGAAACCCGGCATGTGCGTATCAACGGCAAGCCAATGGTCGACCGACACGGAACGTTTCTCGGGTATCACGGGACGGGCACTGACGAAACGGCTCATGTCAGCACGACAATCCGGGTCACACAATCCGAAGCCCGGCTGGACAGCATCTTACAAACCGTCCCGGAAGCCATCATTGTCATGGATTCAGATCTCCGGGTGACGCACTACAACAGAGGGGCATACGACATATTCGGATATTCAGCGAAGGAAATGCTCGGCACCCCGGTCGACCTTCTTCTTCCACGAGAATCGCGAGAAATTCATCGCTTTCATATCGAGAACTTTGCAAAATCGGCGGAAACAGTACGCGCAATGTCCGAACGCATTGATACATGCGGCCTGAAACGGGATGGCAGCACGTTCCCTGCCGAGGCAACCGTTTCCAAAATGACCGTCGGTGACGAAATGTTTTTCGTCGTCGCCCTGAAAGACATTACCAACCGCAAACGCGATGAAACTCTACTCAAGGAATCCCGAAAAGCCGCTATTCTGGCAAACCGGACGAAAACCGAATTTATGGCCAACATGAGTCACGAGTTGCGCACACCTCTCAATGCGATTATCGGATTTTCCGAGGTTATGGATCACCAGGTGTTTGGACCGCTGCAAAATGACACCTATTGCGACTATGTCAAAAGCATATTGAATTCCGGCAAACATCTGCTCGGGATCATCAGCGATTTACTGGATGTTTCGATCATTGAATCAGGACACATCGAGCTCAACGAAAACGCTGTCAATCTGCCGGAAATTATCGAATTTGCAGTCACCACTCTCGCCGGGCGGGCAACCATGGGCAATGTCCAAATCGTTCGGAATCTGGCACCCGATCTCCCTCTGCTGCGGGCTGATGAAATTCGAATCAAGCAGATTTTACTGAATATTCTCAGTAATGCTGTGCGATTTACCGAACGGAAAGGGAAGGTCCTGATTACCGCCAACATCGGCATTGACGATTCCATCACCATTTCCGTCAAAGATACCGGGATCGGCATTCCAAAGTCTGAACTCAAGGAAATCACCAAACCCTTCGCGCGGCTGGGGGACAGTCATGTGCAAAACAAGGAAGGTACCGGCCTCGGTCTGATGATTGTTGAAACGCTGGTTCAATTGCATGGCGGGCAGTTGGATATAGACAGCAATCTCGGAGAAGGAACCGTCGTCACCATTACATTTCCACCCGAACGGACAATTTCCTTACAGCCGTGCCAAAACGCGTTGACGTATGCTAATGTCAATCCATCAACAGTTGGCGCACATCACGTCGCGGACGAATAATTCCACATGTTCTTTGCCCGTTCGATCAGTTCGTTCTCCGCCCCGACAATTTCACCATCCGATTTGGCGACCCTGATCATCGCGCCATAAAGATGCGGGATCAGTTTTGCATCATCAATCTGGTTCAGGGTTTCCTCAATCACGTGCCCCAGCGAATGCTGTTCGATCAACCCCTTCATTTCCGCATCATGTTTACTGATGAAGTAATCCATCTCGTGATACAGGCCAAAAAAAACGCCGTCCGTAAAAATTTCGAGATCCGGTAACTGTCGGCGAATTTCCGCTTTTTCCGGAGGCTGATGAAGGTCATCGGCGTACAGCGTCAACAACAGGACACGCAAGGCGACATCGATGGAATTTTTCGGATAGGACTGCACAACACCCTCACGCTTACTCTGCTGCCCGGCAACCATAACCGCTCCGACCGCAGGTACCAACACGAGATTGCTGTTCCAACTGTGCCGTGGCCAATGATATTCGCCGGCACGACGGCTCATTCGTCGGAAGAAACATCTTCTTTTCGCTGGTATTTTCATACGGATCGGACTACATATCCGACCCAATCGGGCGTGTGGGTCGCGGATGTGGCCTGGAATTCGAGCGAAATCAGGAATCACTATGCAACATGTCGTTCTTATCATTCATCTACTTCTCGCAATCGGGCTGGTCGGCACGGTTCTGCTGCAAAAAAGCGAAGGCGGCGGCCTCGGCATGGGCTCGGGTGGTGGCAGCGGTGGTGGCATGGGTGGCTTCATGTCCGGTCGGGCAACGGCCGATTTGTTGACCCGCACCACGGCTATCCTGGCGGCCGGGTTTATGGGTACCAGTCTGGTGTTGGCGATTATGGCGGGAGCAGGACGCGAATCGAAATCAATTCTCGATCAACCGGCCCCCGTGCAGGAACAACCTGCCACGCCAGCGGTGCCATCGGCACCGATTGCCAAATAGCAAAATCGCCCGAATTCAGGGCGCTCTTTCACTGGCTCTAAAAAGAGGTGACATTTTCACCTCTTTTCTTTTTGCAATCCTCTGAAATGTTGTAGAGTGTCCGCCCATGACGCGGTTTATATTCATTACTGGCGGCGTGGTTTCTTCCCTTGGAAAAGGTCTCGCTTCTGCGGCTCTGGGTGCACTATTGCAGGCCCGGGGTTTCAAGGTCCGGCTGCGCAAGCTGGACCCCTATCTCAATGTCGATCCGGGAACCATGAGTCCTTACCAGCACGGCGAGGTATTTGTGACCGATGACGGGGCCGAAACCGACCTGGATCTCGGCCACTATGAGCGGTTCACCGGCGTATCCGCCCGGCAGTCCGACAACGTCACAACCGGGCGAATTTATTCCGACGTGATCGCCCGGGAACGACGGGGCGACTATCTCGGAGCGACCATACAGGTCATTCCGCATGTGACCGACGCCATCAAGGAATTTGCCACCGGCAACCTGACGGATGAAGATTTCCTGCTGTGTGAAATTGGCGGTACGGTCGGCGATATCGAAGGATTGCCCTTCCTGGAAGCGATTCGTCAGATTGGCAACGATGTCGGCCGTGAGCGTGTGATGTACATGCACCTGACACTGCTGCCCTACATTCCAACAGCCGGTGAACTGAAAACCAAACCGACCCAGCATTCAGTCAAGGAAATGCTGAGTGTCGGCATTCAACCCGATATCCTGCTCTGTCGGGCAGAGCGAGAAATTCCGGAAAGCGAGCGAAATAAAATCGCGTTATTCTGTAACGTCCGGCGGCAGGCGGTCATTCCGGCACTGGATGTAGATTCCATCTATCGCGTGCCGATCAGCTATCATGAACAAGGACTGGACGACGAAGTCTGCCGGTATTTCGCCATTGATGCGCCAGCGCCCGATCTGAGTGGTTGGCAGGAGATCATTGAGCGTGTGACCAAACCGGAAGGCGAAGTCAATATTGCCGTTGTCGGCAAATATACCGGCTTGCTGGACGCTTACAAAAGTCTGTCTGAAGCACTTGCACACGGTGGCATTGCCAACAACGTGCGGGTCAATCTTACCTGGATCAATGCCGAAATATTTGAAGGTCCGGAAACACTGCATCATCTGGAGGGCGTACACGGCATACTGGTTCCCGGCGGTTTTGGCGAACGCGGTGTCGAAGGAAAGATTGCGGCCGCCAGGTTTGCCCGCGAGCACAAAATTCCCTATTTTGGCATTTGTCTGGGCATGCAGATGGCGGTGATTGAAGCGGCCCGCAATCTGGCCCATATTGCCAACGCCGGTTCGACGGAATTCGGACCGTGCAACGAACCGGTGGTGGGCCTGTTGACGGAATGGGAACGCGACGGCCTGATCGAAAAACGCAGCGAGGACGGCGATATGGGCGGCACCATGCGCCTCGGGGCCTATCAGGCCAATCTACAGGCCAACAGCCACATCCGGGCGATTTACGGCAGCGACTCAATTTCGGAACGCCACCGTCACCGCTATGAGGTCAATCTGGCTTACGAAGGCGTGCTGGCAAAGAACGGAATGGTGTTTTCCGCCAAGTCACCAGACGGGGTGCTGCCGGAAATCGTCGAAATTCCGGATCACCCCTGGTTCATCGGTGTTCAGTTTCACCCCGAATTGAAATCCAAACCGTTCAATCCTCATCCATTGTTCACGTCCTTTATCGAGGCGGCGGTACAACAGTCGAGACTGGTCTAGAGGATCACCCCATGAACACCAGCCGACATATCAAGATTGGCAACCTGACCGTCGGCAATGATCGGCCGCTGACAATCATTGCCGGTCCCTGTACCATGGAAAGCCGCACTCATGCCCTCGATATGTCGGGCGCATTGAAGGAAATTGCTGACCAACTGGGGATTGGTCTGATTTACAAGTCGTCCTATGACAAGGCCAACCGCACCAGTGTTGCCAGCACCCGAGGTCTGGGACTGGAAAAGGCGATGGACATCTTTCAGGAGGTCCGCAAGGTTACCGGCCTGCCGGTACTCACGGATGTCCATCTTCCGGAACAGTGTGCAATCGTGGCGGAGACCGTCGATGTGCTGCAAATCCCGGCCTTTCTGTGCCGCCAGACAGACCTGCTGGTGGCGGCCGGGCTGACCGGCAAAACGGTCAACGTCAAAAAGGGACAGTTTCTTGCGCCCTGGGATATGGCAAATGTCGCACGCAAGGTTGAATCTACCGGCAATATGAACGTCATGCTGTGCGAACGCGGTGCAAGTTTCGGATATAACACACTGGTCTCCGACATGCGCGGGCTGCCCGTCCTGGCGCAGACCACCTGTCCGGTGGTGTTTGATGCGACCCATTCGGTGCAACAACCGGGCGGGCAGGGCAATACGTCAGGCGGTGACCGGCGTTTCGCCCCCGTACTGGCGCGTGCTGCGGTCTCCGTCGGGGTCGCTGCCGTCTTCATGGAAACCCATGAAGACCCGGACAACGCGCCCTCCGATGGCCCGGTGATGATCAGACTGCGGGATTTGCGACAGGTCATTGAAACGTTGATGGCGTTTGATGAGATCGCCAAGTCCCGCCCTGTTTCGATTTGAGCCGCATCGCTCTCCGTGATGGCACTGCCGCGGACGCCGATCTGCTGACAGCACTCTGTTTTCGGGCCAAGGCACACTGGGGATATTCGCAGGACCTGCTTGATGGCTGGGCCGATGAATTGACCGTTTCGCCGTTGCAGTTTAAAAAATTCATGGTGCGCTGTGCATGTGACGAGACAGGCTGTATTGTCGGCTTTGCCATGCTGTCTCTCGCCCCGCCAACGGCCGAACTCGAACACCTGCACGTCGACCCGGCCGTCCATAAAACCGGTGTTGGCCGATCGTTGTTGTCCGATATGATGGAATATGCCCGTCAATCGGGGTGTACGCGGCTCGAACTGGACAGTGATCCACATGCCACCGGTTTCTATCAGAAACTTGGCGGTGTACGGATTGGTAATACGCCGTCGGCCATCATTGCCGGACGAAGTTTGCCCCGCCTGCAAATTGCAATCCCGTCCGCGTCATAAAAAGGAACTGCCGATGCCCCGGCCAAGCCTATTCTGGGATCGACTTGCAAAATACTATTCGAGACGTCCGGTCGATGACGAGCAGTCCTACCGGAAAAAGCTACAGGTGACGCGCCAGTCGCTGCGTCCTGAAATGGAAATCCTCGAATTCGGTTGCGGCACCGGCTCGACGGCCATCGTCCATGCGCCATACGTAAAACATATTCATGCCATCGATTTTTCCGCCAGAATGCTGGAAATTGCACAAGCCAGGGCGGAGGCGCTCGGCGTTCGTAATATCACCTTTCAACAGCTCTCGGTCGAGAAGCTGGAACCGTCCGGGCCCGGATTTGACATCGAATATCACTGGACACCGGCCGAAGGGAGGGCCGTGTTTATCGTCGCCCGCAAGATCGGATAAAAATACCGGACGACGCCCGCTGCACCGACATTCCGTCCTTGAATTGGCGGAGAGGCCGCTTTATTGCTTCAAACACGGTTCCGGTTCCACATGATGCGCAAGGAAATTCCCCCCATGACGGCTATTCTCGATATTTTCGCCCGTGAAATTCTGGACTCTCGCGGCAACCCGACCCTGGAAGTGGATGTAACCCTGGAAAGTGGCGTGACCGGACGTGCCGCTGTCCCGTCCGGCGCATCTACCGGCAAACACGAAGCCGTCGAATTGCGCGACGGCGACAAGGGGCGATTTGGCGGCAAGGGAGTCCTGCAGGCCTGTGAAAGTGTCAACGGTGACCTCTACGACGCTCTGTCCGGCATGGACGTTGAAGATCAGCGGCTGGTTGATACCACCATGATCGACCTTGACGGCACGCCCAACAAATCCCGCCTCGGTGCCAATGCCATTCTCGGTGTCAGCATGGCCTGTGCCAAAGCGGCGGCCGCCGAAAACGGTTTACCACTCTATCGTTATCTGGGAGGAACCTTCGCCCATTTATTACCGGTTCCGATGATGAATATCATCAACGGCGGGCAGCATGCCGACAACCCGATCGACATTCAGGAATTCATGATCATGCCGGTCGGCGCGGACAGCATTGCCGACGCTATCCGGATGGGATCGGAAGTTTTTCATGCCCTGAAAAAAGGCCTGCAGGCGGCCGGACATAATACCAACGTCGGCGACGAGGGCGGATTTGCTCCTGATCTCGCCAGCGCCGACGCCGCACTCGGTTTCATCATGAAATCCATCGAACAGGCCGGATACGTTCCGGGGGATGATATCGTGCTGGCACTGGATTGTGCGGCCAGCGAATATTTCGGGAACGGTATCTACGAAATCGCCGGCGAGGGCAAATCGCTCGACAGTGCCGCTAACGCGGCCTATCTGGCCGATCTGGCTGCACGGTTCCCGATTGTTTCCATCGAAGACGGCATGGATGAAGACGACTGGGACGGCTGGCAGGCGCTGACAGAACTGCTCGGCGACAAATGCCAACTCGTCGGGGATGATCTGTTCGTCACCAATCCGGCCCGCATCCGCCAGGGAATCGACCGGAAAATCGCAAACTCGGTACTCATCAAAGTAAACCAGATCGGCACACTGACCGAAACACTGGAGGCCGTCGAACTGGCTCACAGGGCATCATATTCGGCTGTAATTTCACATCGATCCGGCGAAACAGAGGACACCACGATTGCCGACCTCGCCGTTGCGACCAATGCCGGCCAGATCAAGACAGGGTCACTGTCCCGCTCTGATCGGCTGGCCAAATACAACCAGCTGATTCGAATTGAAGAAGACCTGGGCCAGACCGCGGCCTACGCCGGGCGCAGCATTCTTCGCAACTAGAGCAAAACCGGAGCGAATAGGCTCATTCGCGAACGTGGCTTTGCGGGGATATCAATGAGTTGGAGCACTTCCGGCGATTCAAAAATTGCCGGAAGTTCTCTAGGGGTCTGCTGTCACTGTCAGACGGGGATGTTTTGCTCTTCCGCATTGTCGCCGCGCACCTCAGCCAGGAATTTTCCGACTTCGGAACTGAGAATTTGCGACTGCTTCGCCAGTTCTCCGGCCGCGTCCAGGATTTGCGCCGCTGCCAGGCCCGTTTCCGACGCTCCTTGCGTTACCAGATTGACATTGGCTGCAACCTCGTTGGTTCCGGCTGCCGCCTGCACCACATTGCGGGCAATTTCCTGGGTTGCGGCATCCTGCTGTTCGACGGCTGCCGAGACACTCGATGTATTTTCACTGATCGTGGAAATATTGGTGGTGATTTCGTGGATCGAGGTCGCGGCAGATTGCGCAACATTCTGGATTCCCGATATCTGAAGACGGATTTCTTCCGTTGCATGGGCCGTCTGATTAGCCAGATTCTTGACTTCCGTCGCGACCACGGCAAACCCCTTTCCGGCATCACCGGCGCGGGCCGCCTCAATTGTCGCATTGAGGGCCAGCAGGTTGGTCTGTTCGGCAACGGCGGCGATCAGATCGATCACTTCGCCAATCTTCTGCGCCGAGGTGACCAGTTCCTGAACAGTCTGTTCCGATCCGTTGGCGGTTGAAACGGCTGTTTCATTAGCAGTCAAGGCAACCGCCACCTGGCGGGCGATCTCGTTGATCGAGCTTGACAGTTGTTCGGCGGCTGATGCAACGGTCTGCACGCTGGTGGCTGCTTCATCTGAGGCCGCCGCGACCGCGGTTGCCTGTGCGCTGGTCTGTTCTGCCGTATTTGACATGGCACGAGCCGATGCCTGCAATTCGTCGGCGGCGGCGGATACGGTCTGGATCACCTGACCGACGGTTCCCTGGAAATCGTCTGCGAGTGCGTTCATGGCGGCCGCCTTTTCCTGAACGGCACGACGTTTCTGTTCAACCTGTTCACCCTCCAGACGCTTGCGTTCCACCGCATTATCCTTGAATACCTGAACCGCCTCTGCCATTGCGCCAACTTCATCCTTGCGGCCAACGCCGGGAATTTCCACAGACAGACTACCGCCCGCCAGCATCCCCATAATGCTCGTCATGGCCAGAACAGGGCGGGAAATTGAGCGTGACAGGACATAGGCCAGTCCGCCCCCCAGTAACAGGGCACCGATGGCGATCGCCAGCATGGACCTGACGCCTGTCTGTTCATGATTTTCTGTTTTCTGGACCGCGCGGGCGGTAAATTCCTCAACCTGTACCAGAGCGCTATCCAGTTTACTCATGATCCGGTCATCGGCCTTCTCGATTTCGCGGATGGTCTTCCCGCGAACCCCGAGCTCTCCTCGCCCCAGTAACGTGAGGGCATGTTGCGACAGTGTCTGTAATTTGCCGTGTTCTTTGTCCACCTCCCTGAAAATCGACAGGATTGTGCCAAGTTCCTGCTTGATACCGGGTTCGACGGCGGTTGATATCTGGTGAGTCAGTATAGCTTCGGAACGTTTCAGATTCTGCGTCATCCGGTTGCCCAGATCGGCGTATTGCTTTTCGATTTTGTGGTACCGTTGACGCACACCGGGGCTGGAATCCAGTTCATCCCCCAAAGCGAAACCGCGTTCCAGCAACACAGACTGCGCCATTTGGTCAACTGTGATGTTGGTCGCATTCTGGGTCAGTGGGATATCAATTTCAACGATATCGACGATCTCCCGCCCGATCCGGTTCATTTTGAAGATGCCGGTCGACGAGGCGACGCCGATCAGCACCAGAAGGATCAACGCCAGACCGTAAATTTTTGATGAAATCCTGATATTCGCTAGCATATCTGTTGACCCTCCCAGAGCAAATGACGCCAGCTTTTTTTTCATTTGGGGCAGATACCTGCCTGCAAGATCGCCAGCGTGTCTTATTCGAGATTACGACAATCGGGGACTGAATTGCAAAGCCCCTTTTGTGAATATCCGATGGCATGAAGCAGAGGATCCGCCTTGACATGACGGCGCCCGGCAGGGCAGGTGTGAACAACAGGGATGGTCAATCAGCACTAAAAAGGGGCTCCGGCAAACCGGAGCCCCTGGCTTTCTGGACGCTGTTCGGTCACTCGTCAGGCGGCCGATTTATCGACCCTTACTTCCGCAAGGAACTTGCTGACTTCCGCGCTCAGTACTTCCGATTGTTTGGCCAGTTCTTCAGCAGCACCCAGAATCTGCGTCGCCGCCGACCCGGTTTCTGCCGCGCCCTGCGTCACCAGACTGACATTGGCCGCCACTTCCTGCGTTCCAGCCGCCGCCTGTTCCACGTTACGGGCGATCTCCTGGGTTGCCGCATCCTGCTCTTCCACCGCCGCCGACACGCTGGTGGTATTGTCACTGACAATCGAGATGCTCTTGCCGATGTCCCGGATTGATGTTGCCGCGCCTTCTGCAACGTCCTGGATATTGGCAATCTGTTCGCGGATTTCCTCCGTGGCGCGCGCCGTCTGGTTAGCCAGGTTCTTGACTTCTGACGCCACGACAGCAAATCCTTTGCCAGCGTCGCCGGCCCGTGCCGCCTCGATCGTTGCATTCAGCGCCAGCAGGTTGGTCTGCTCGGCGACATCCGAAATCAGTTCCACCACATCGCCGATTTTCTGGGCGGAGGTAACCAGTTCCTGCACGGTCTGTTCCGACCGGTCGGCTTTTGATACGGCATCCTTATTGGCCGACAGGGCAGACGATACCTGACGGGCAATTTCGTTGATTGAGCTCGACAGTTCTTCCGCTGCTGACGCCACCGTCTGCACGTTGGAGGCCGCTTCCTCGGACGCCGATGCGACCGTGGTTGCCTGCGAACTGGTTTGTTCCGCCGTCCGGGACATCGCCTGCGCCGACGCCTGCATTTCTGTTGCAGCAGCGGAAACAGACTGGATGACGTGACCGACCGCAGCCTGGAAATCATCCGCCATCTTGTTCAGAGCATCCCGCTTTTCCTGTTCCGCGCGGATTTTCTGCTGTTCCTGATCGGCTTCCAGACGTTCGCGTTCAATGGCATTCTCCTTGAATATCTGCACGGCACCCGCCATCGTTCCAACTTCATCCTTGCGACCGACACCCGGCACTTCAACCGCATTGTTGCCCGCCGCCAGTTCCCCCATCGCACCGGTCATGGCGGTCACCGGGCCGATAATCGAGCGAATGATGACATAGGCCAGACCCAGCCCCAGAAGCAGGGCGCCGACGGAAATTGCCAGCAATGTCTTGACCCCGATATCTTCATGTTGTTCGATCGTGACCATGGCCGCTTTCGTAAAGTCCTCGATTTCAGCCAGGGCGGCGTCGAGTTCCTTGACGATCTGGTCTTCTTCCGCCTGGATTTTGCTGACCACATTTCCGACCTTGGTCAGTTCCCCTTTTTCTATCAATGCAAGGGTTTGCAGGGCAAGGTCCTGATACTGTTTGTGTTCGGTCTCGACCTTGCGGAAAACCGCCAGCAGGTGTTCGAACTCGGTTTTGGCCTCCGGCGTATGAGCGATCCCGATTTCTTTCTCCAGGATCGCTTCGACCTGCTTTACTTCCTGCTCGACACGGTGACCAAGCTCCGTGAACTCCGCCCTGATTTTCCGGAAATGTTTGACAGCTTCCGGATCGGACGCAATCTCCTCGCCGATGCCGACGGCCCGTTCGAACAAAATTGCCTGTTCCAGTTGATGGACGGTAACCTTGGTAATAATCGCGGTGACCGGTATATCGGCCTTGGCGATACTGTCGATTTCCTCACCGACCTTCAACATCTGGACAATACCGGAGGTCGATGCCGTTGCCAGCAGGACCAGCAGAGCCAGAACCAGACCGTAAATTTTTACGGGAATTTTGATATTTGCCAACATGAGTGTAATCCTGTGAAATTGGGCCATGCCCGATTAATACAAACCCGATCAATGAGCGGATGCCCCCGTCGGTGCGGAATCAATCAGAAGACGGTGTCCCACCGGCTGCACCGGGCGGGCATTCTCGCCGACGATCTTCAAGAAGGCATCAATTTGCTCCGCCGATGCTTCAATCGGGTTGCGCAGGACGTGCCACTGAACACCTTCCGTACAGGGAGGCGTGGTCAGGGAACCGACAAATCGATAATAGTCCCGGTTTTCCGGCAACAGATCGTGACCATTGATGATCACGTCATCTGTCTTTGTTTCATCGCCGCCGGACCGGGGCATTTTTGACCAGATTTCATGTAGTCCCAGGTTTTTTTTGCCTTGTTTGACAAATACTGCCAACACGCCCAGCATCCCTTTGTCATCTCTGTGCACAAAATGGATTTCCATCGGATAGGTGTCACCCTTTGTACGGTTTTCACTGGGGCTGTGAAAGTGAAACTGCAACAATTCATAGGACGAATTTCCGACCCGCATGGAACTGCCGGGGCCATAGTTGACCTGGATCGTATGGCCATTATTGACAACATGAAGCGGTACCGCGCGATAGTCGGTCTCAATGTTCGCCAAACCGGCCTGTTGCGGATGATTGATATCGATGGGAGATTGCTGGCCACCTGACTTGCACAATGCGTAGGCGGGGGACAGGTCACCCCATTTTTCAGGGCCGTTGTCACCTGTGTATCCCCAGTACGCTGCCGGACCGGACGGAGCCTGTCCACCGGCCTCCTTTTGCGCGGCGAAGGTTGGTTCGGCAACAAAAAACAGGGTTATGAACACGGCGGGGTTTAATTTGGGGAACATCGATGGCATCTATTTTCTCCTTGCGCTGATTTACCTGAAACTGGTCCGGTTACGTCTCCACCATGCCCTGAAACTTCAGATCCGGCGGCCATTCACCCCCCGCGTGTTTGTCTTTCTCCCGGTCTTGCGTCGTCGGTCCGTTCATTTACAACCGCAGATCAAATGTCGTTTCATCCACGATGCGGAATGCCTGAATACTATTGCATTCTGATTTTTGAACGTAAAGTATTCAACCACTATGCGTTGTTAACGGACGTGAAAGAACGACCCGCAAAAATGAACGACATGCGAAGGCATGGTTCGACAACATCTACTTTGGATTGTGTTTTTGGCAGGTAATATCTGGTGATTCATGTGATCGTTAAACAGGCATCAAAGTGCTGAAAAAAAATGGTAAATTCAACAAACCGTTGGCTCTTCCACTCGCTGTCAATATCTCCCGAGCGAGCAACATGCGCCAGCTTACACAACCAAATTACTCTCTATAGTTTATTCACTAATATCTGATTCTATGAATTTTCACCTGCCATATATCAGGCAAATGAGGACGCTCAATCTGAACAGCAACCTCTGGGTTTCGCATGAGGGTGATCTGAATGATGGCCTCGCACGGACAAAATCGGGCATGGATCACGCATCTTTCCAATCCTCTGCCTCCCCAATCCGCCCCGACAGAACATCATCACTCGCCGCGCTAACGCCTTATTAACATTCTGGTGCGATACTTCGTACCGAATCCAGGCTGTGGACCGGCTGGCGGATGAGAGAGGTTCGCGGACGTCAATGGGGTTACTCAGAGAATTACGTTCTCGCGCGCGCTACGTCATGGGCCCGGTCCTTGGTATGTCCATCATATCCTATTTTGGGTACCACCTTATTCATGGTGAACGGGGATTGCTGGCCTGGTTTCAATTACGTGAACGCATTTCGACAGCGCAGAATACTTTGTACGACATTGAAGCAGAACGGCAGACCCTGGCTAATCGCGTCCGTTTGCTTCACCCCGACAGCCTTGATCCGGACATGCTGGAAGAACGGGCCCGGATCATGCTGAATTTTGGCAAGGCCGATGACGTGATTGCGATTTATGACCGGAAAGGGGAGCAGGGCAAATGAGCCGACTGACAGACACCATCAAACCGCCATTTTATGCTGCGGTCCTGAATGACATGACCACTGACGATCGGGAGTACTCCGATCAATTTTTCCCGTCCGATGAAATGATATCGATCGCCCCGGCGCAACCCGGTTTTCTCGGGCTGGAAACATCCGACACCGGCACGGGAACATACGTCTGTTACTGGCGCGACATGGCCGCGCTGAAGGCATGGGAAGAACGCGGTGATTACGAAATACGAAAACGGTTTTCCGGTGCCGGACTGAAAGAAACCTGCGCGCTGCAGGTCAAGAAGGTTGGAAAATTCTCGAACTTCGGCAGAGGGTTGCATGTGCCCGCCTCAAATACGATGTCGGGCTTCATCGCTGTTCTGCTGACGGCTCTGCTGCAATCATCAGCAGTTCTTGCGGAGGTTTTCGAACATGTCGCACCCATTGCATAGGCCCCCGCGGCAACCACCATTTTATGCGCTGATCCATCTCGATGCAAAAACAGGCGCGAATGCCGGGCAGTATGCCGAAGCGGTCGCCGTCCTGACGTCAATCGCAATGTTGACACCTGGTTTTTTGAGGTTCGACATGGACCGTGACAACGAAGGAAATTCCATCCGAATTGCCTATTTTAGGGACCTCCGTCGGCTACAGGCCTGGCTTCACGATGCCAGCACATTGTTGCCCTGGACTGTCAAACCGGAGGATGTCGTCAGCGGCGTCGCCTGCCTGTGGCCCTGGCTGGCAGACGAACACGAGCAAACCCGACATTTACTGTATGGCAATTCATAACAAGAGAATTCCGGTCAGGCAACGTGTGAGGGTGCAGCCGCCCGGGGAAACGAAACGATAAACGTGGTTCCATTTTCCACCTCGGATTCGAACGCAATTGCGCCTGCCATTCCCTCAACCAGCGCTTTGGTGATCGATAATCCCAGCCCGGTTCCGGAACGGTGCCGCCGGTCCGACGAATCAATCTGGATAAATCGCTCGAAAATACGATCCTTGTGTTCATCGGGAATACCGATGCCGCTGTCGCGCACGTAGATATTTACCCGCTCATCGACGATGTCGGCTGAAATGTGAACGACCGAACCGGCCGGGGAAAACTTGGCGGCATTTGACAACAGGTTACGCATGACCTGTGCAAAACGGTATTCATCCACGGCAATCCACAGGTCATTTTCGGGCTCGGCGAGAGCAAAGGTGACCGAATGGGCTTGCGCATAAATCTGATTGGTTTCGATGGACGCAAACAGCAATGTGCCGAGATCGGACGGCACCAGATCAAACAGCATGGTACCTGAAATCATCTTCTCGAAATCCAGCAAATCATTGATCAAAACCAGCAATGTTTCACAATTCCGGCTGGCGATATCCAGCATGGTTCGCCCGTCTTCCGTCAAATGTTTTGACATGACCCCGCCCAGCAAGCCAATGCAGGCCTTGATCGAGGTTAGCGGCGTTCGTAATTCATGACTGACGGTGGCCAGAAATTCCGACTTCGCCTGATTGGCCTGTTCGGCTATTTCCTTGGCCTGTCGCAATCGCAATTCAGCATCCTTGATGCCGCTGACATCGACAATAATGGTCCCCAGTCCTTCAATTTTTCCGTCTTCGTCAAACACTGGAAACTTGCTCATCTGAACCGTTTTATCACTGCCATTGTCGCGAACGACTTCCTCGCGCACCATTGCCTTGCCACTTTGCAGAACCGCAAGGTCATGCGTTCTGGCCCGCTCGGCCCGCCCCGGCTCATGCAAATCTCCCGGTAGCAGTCCGAGAATTTCACGTTCTGTCTTGTTGAACAGAGATTGCAGATTGCGGTTGATCTCGATATATCGCCCTTCCTTGTCCTTCAGGGAAATTTCCATCGGTGCGTGATGAAAAATTGCCCGCAACCGGTTGCGACTCTTGCGTAATTCGTCGTCTGTCTGTTTGCGTCGCGTAATATCGGCCGTAATGACGAATGTCTCGCCGCTGGACAAACGGTGAAAATCAACCTGCAGCCAGCGACCATCCGAAAGCATGAACTCGTTTCGCCGTGCACCACGCGAAAACAGCTCGATCCGCCGGGCAACCCAGTCTTCCACGGACGTTTCCAGCTGGTTATAAAATCCGCGTTCGCCAAGCGTTTGAATCAAGGCCTCAAATCGCAGGCCCGGTTTAAGAAAGTCTTTCGCCAGACTGAAATGTTGCCGGTAGGTGTCATTGAATTTGACCAGTACAGCGGTGGCGTCATACAGGGCAGCGCCATCTTCGATGCTATCGATCAACTGGACCAGTAAACCACCCTGTGCGTCCATCCCTGTCATAAAAACCAACCCTGTCGCTGTCAGAATTTCTACTGACCACTTATTTTACGCTATGCCGCTGCATCATAGCGAACTCTGGCGTCAGTTACATAAATTAAATTCCAGGATGGTTGGTAGGAACGATGAGAAAGCTGTCACATCGGGCCCACCACCTATTAACTTAAATTAAGTTATTCCTTTTTAATGCAATAAAATCATACAGTTATTTCATAACTATCTTGTTGAAGATATTTCCGACCTGGAGTATCCTGTGCCGTCGAACGCGATCGGGCAGGCGTTTCTGCCGGATCTCCGGACCCAGAGGAGGACGTAGAATGGCCCAGCCCCCGAAGGCCGCCGCCAAAAAAAAGCCTGTTGCCAAATCAAAAACACCTGCGCGCGGCACGACAGGCGAGGCGACAGCCGATCAATTGCTCAACTATTACCGCAAGATGCTGTTGATACGCCGGTTTGAAGAAAAGGCGGGACAACTCTACGGCATGGGTCTGATCGGCGGGTTTTGCCACCTGTATATCGGGCAGGAAGCCGTCGTCGTCGGCATGAAAACCGCGTCCATTGATGTTGATACCGTCATTACAAGTTACCGGGATCATGGCCACATGCTGGCCTACGACATGGACCCGAAGGGCGTGATGGCAGAGCTGACAGGGCGCCGGGGCGGCTATTCAAAAGGCAAGGGCGGTTCCATGCACATGTTCAGCCGAGAAAAGAATTTTTTTGGCGGCCATGGCATTGTCGGGGCACAGATGCCATTGGGAACCGGTCTGGCGTTTGCCCACAAATACAAGGGAGATGGCGGCGTCTGCCATGCCTATTGTGGTGATGGCGCGATCAATCAGGGACAGGTCTACGAAGCCTTTAATATGGCATCATTATGGAAACTGCCGGTCGTCTATGTCATCGAAAATAACAAATATGGAATGGGAACCTCGGTTGCCCGGGCCTCCGCCGTGGTCGATCTGCACAAACGTGGTGAATCGTTCGGTATTCCCGGCAAGAAGGTGAACGGCATGGATGTCGTCGCGGTCCACGCCGCTGCGGTTGAAGCCAACGACTGGTGCCGTTCCGGTAAAGGCCCCTATATCCTGGAAATGGAAACCTACCGGTATCGGGGACATTCCATGTCCGACCCGGCCAAATACCGGTCCAAGGAAGAAGTCGCCAAGGTCCGCAAGGAAAGTGATCCGATCGATTCCATCCGCGAACGTATTCTCGGTGCCGGGTTTGCCGAGGAAAGCCAGTTGAAGGAACTGGACCGGGAAATCAAGCTGGTGGTGACAGCGGCTGCCGACTTCGCCCAGGACAGCCCCGAACCCGACGCCGCCGAACTGTACACGGACGTCTATCTGCACGCCTGACCACATCTGCCGGATTTGACCCGAACTGATCGGGGGAAAAGGAAACACAATGGCCATTTCAATACTCATGCCCGCCCTGTCGCCGACCATGACCGAGGGCACCATCGCCAAGTGGCTGAAAAGCGAAGGCGATACCATTTCCAGCGGCGATGTCCTCTGCGAGATCGAGACCGACAAGGCGACCATGGAAGTGGAAGCGGTCGATGAAGGCGTTCTGGGCAAAATTGTTGTTGCCGAAGGGTCGGAAAATGTCGCTGTCAATACGCCCATCGCCATTATTCTGGAAGAGGGTGATACGGCAGCAGATGCCGACGCCCTTGCCGACCGTGCCGGTCCGGTCGTGCCATCAGTAACAGCGGAACCGGTTGTCCCCGACCCAGCGCCCGGGCCCGAACGTGCGTCCGCGCCGGTGGCCATATCGCCGGTCATGGCCGCACCGGCGGCACCCCGGTCGGAATATACCGGCCCCCGTGTCAGCATGACAGTGCGGGAAGCCCTGCGTGACGCCATGGCGGAAGAAATGCGCGCCGATGAGCGGGTATTTCTGATGGGCGAGGAAGTCGCACAATATCAGGGGGCCTACAAGATTTCGCAAGGTCTGCTGGAGGAATTTGGTGAACGCCGGGTCATCGATACGCCAATTACCGAACACGGATTTACCGGCCTGGGCGTTGGTGCGGCGTTCAGCGGGCTCCGGCCGATCGTCGAATTCATGACCTTTAACTTTGCCGTGCAGGCGCTCGATCAGATTGTCAATTCCGCCGCCAAGACGCTGTACATGTCAGGTGGCCAGATGGGCGCACCGATTGTCTTTCGTGGCGCGAACGGCGCGGCGGCCCGGGTCGGCGCCCAGCATTCACAATGTTATGCGCCCTGGTATGCCCATGTGCCCGGACTGAAGGTGGTTGCCCCCTGGTCCGGCGAGGACGCCAAGGGTTTGTTGAAATCGGCGATCCGCGACCCCAATCCGGTCGTTGTTCTGGAAAATGAAATTCTCTATGGGCAGTCCTTTGACGTGCCGGACGACAGTGACTTTACGGTGCCGATCGGTCGCGCAAAAATTGAACGGGCCGGATCACATGTGACCATCACCGCCTATTCCATTGCTGTTGGTTATGCTCTTGAGGCGGCCAAAATTCTGGCGGCTGACGGCATTGAGGCGGAAGTGATCAATCTTCGTTCGATCCGGCCACTCGATAGTGAAACCATAGTTGAATCAGTCAAAAAAACCAATCGCCTGGTCAGTGTGGAAGAATGCTGGCCGACCTGCGGTATTGGCGCGGAAATTTCCGCCCGCATCATGGAAGACGCCTTCGATTACCTCGACGCACCTGTCAGGCGGGTATCGGGCGTTGATGTGCCGATGCCCTATGCGGCCAATCTCGAAGCACTGGCCCTGCCCAAACCGAAAGACATTGTCGCCGCGGCCAAAGCCGTTTGTTACGCCTGAGTAAAGGATACAAGGACATGCCGATCCAGATTTTAATGCCGGCGCTGTCGCCGACCATGACCGAGGGAACCCTGGCCAAGTGGCTGAAGGCCGAAGGCGATACGGTGGAAAGCGGTGACCTGCTGGCGGAAATCGAAACCGACAAAGCGACCATGGAAGTGGAAGCGGTCGATGAAGGAATACTCGGGAAAATTCTGGTGGCCGCCGGGACCGAAGGCGTGCCGGTAAACCAGGCAATCGCGGTCTTGCTGGAAGAGGGTGAAACCGCCGATGATATCCGGGAAACAGGTCAGACACCGGCGCCGGTTACCGTACCCACAGTGGAACCCGCCGTCCTGCCGACAGCGCCGGGCGCAGCATCGTCCCCGATCAACGGACCTCAATCCGCCAGCCCGGGCGAGCGCGTTTTTGCCAGTCCACTGGCCCGTCGTCTGGCAACCCGGAACGGGCTGGATCTCGCGCGCATTACCGGCACCGGGCCGCACGGGCGGGTGATCAAACACGATATCGAGACGGCCATTGTCGCCGGTACCGCTGCAGCGGGTCCCGAATCGCTCGCCGCCACTAACATTGGCACGGGCAAGAGCCCCGACAAACCGGCCACGGGTCCGGTGGCCCCGGCAGCCGTCGCCGGTACGGACGATCCGGTATTCGCGTTGATGCCGACGTATGAGGCCGTGCCGCACAGCAACATGCGAAAGGCGATAGCCTCTCGCCTGACCGCATCGGCCCGCGATATCCCGCATTTCAACATCACTACGGATGTCGAACTCGACGCCTTGCTGGCGCTGCGCACGAAGCTCAATTCCCGCGACGGTGCGGACGATAAAATTTCGGTCAACGACTTTATCGTCAAGGCCGTCGCACTGGCCCTGAAACGCATTCCGGAGGTTAATGCCGCCTTCACGGATTCCGCCATTCTGCGCTTCCGGCGGGTTGATATCTCGATCGCTGTCGCCATCGAGGGTGGCCTGATCACGCCGGTGATCAAGGATGCCGGGTCGAAGGGACTGGCCACCATATCCGCCGAGGTCAAGGAACTGGCCGGCAAGGCGCGGGAAGGCAAACTGCAACCGGAAGAGTACCAGGGCGGCACCTTCACCATCTCCAATCTTGGCATGTTCGGGGTGAAATCCTTCAACTCGATCATCAATCCGCCGCAGGGCGGTATCCTGTCGGTCGGGGCAGGGGAGTTACGCCCGGTCGTCCGGGACGGTGCCCTCGGCATGGCGACGGTCATGTCACTGACGCTGGCAGTCGATCACCGCTGTATTGACGGCGCACCGGCCGCCGCCTTCAGCAAGGAGCTGAAAGCCATCATCGAAGACCCGATCCAGTTGATGTTGTGAGGTTTGGATTATGGACAAAATCAACCTTCAGGAAAAATTCGCACTGTTTACGGAGCATTGGCAGCCGAAACTTGTAGGTCAATTAAACGACTACGAAATCCGCATCGCCAAGATTCAAGGCGATTTCATATGGCATTCTCACGCAGATACAGCCGAGTTCTTCATGGTCATTAAAGGGCGGATGCAAATGTCCCTTCGGGAAAAGACCGTTGATCTGGAGGCGGGTGACATTTTTGTTGTCCCGCAGGGCATTGAACACAAACCGTTCGCCGAGAGCGAATGCCACATAATGATGCTGGAATTGGCGGGCACTTCAAACACCGGTTCCATTGAAAATAACCGAACCGTCACAAAACTGGAACGGATCTGAACTATGGCAGAAACCAACTTCGACGTAATTCTCATCGGCGGCGGGCCGGGCGGTTATGTGACCGCCATTCGCGCCGCGCAACTGGGGTTCAGGACCTGCGTCGTTGAAAAACAGCATCTCGGCGGCATCTGCCTGAACTGGGGCTGCATTCCGACCAAGGCCCTGCTGCGCTCGGCTGAAATCTACAATTACATGAAACATGCGGGTGATTATGGCCTATCTGCCGACGACGTTACCTTCGACATCGCCGACGTCATCGCCCGCTCGCGGGGCGTTTCGAAACAGCTGAATGGCGGCGTTGGCCATCTGTTGAAGAAAAACAAGGTCGTCGTCATTGATGGTGAAGCGCGACTGAATGGTGCGGGAAAAGTCGATGTCAGCAAGGACGGCAAGCCGTTGCCGGGCCTGACCGCCAAGCATATCATCGTCGCCACCGGCGCGCGCCCCCGCGCCCTGCCGGGGCTGGAGCCTGATGGCAAACTGGTGTGGAGCTATTTCGAAGCCCTGAAACCCGACATCATGCCGACATCCATGCTGGTGGTTGGTTCCGGTGCCATCGGTATCGAGTTCGCCAGTTTCTATCAGACGATGGGTGCTGACGTCACCGTGGTCGAGGTGATGGATCAGATCATGCCCGTCGAGGACGCGGAAATCTCCGCCATCGCCCGCAAGCAGATGGAAAAACACGGCCTCAGGATCATGACGTCGGCGAAAGTTACCAAACTCGACAAGGCGGCAAATTCAGTCACCTGCACCATCGAAGACGCGAACGGGACAACCCGGAAAATCACCGTCGACCGGGTGATATCCGCCGTCGGCGTGGTCGGCAATATCGAACAGGTCGGGCTGGAGACAACCAACGTCAAAACCGATCGTGGCTGTATCGTTATTGACGGTTATGGCCGCACGGCAGAACCCGGTGTTTATGCCATCGGAGATGTCGCCGGTCCACCCATGCTGGCCCACAAGGCTGAACACGAGGGTGTCATCTGCATCGAGAAAATCGCCGGCCTTGACTCTCATCCCATGGACAAGAACCTGATTCCCGGTTGTACCTATTGCCATCCGCAGGTGGCCAGTGTCGGCCTGACCGAAGCGCAGGCCCGGGAGCAGGGGTTCGAGATCAATGTCGGGCGCTTCCCGTTCATGGGCAACGGCAAGGCGATTGCCTTGGGTGAAGCGGACGGGCTCATCAAAACCATCTTTGATAAAAACACCGGACAGCTTCTCGGCGCGCACATGGTCGGCGCCGAGGTGACCGAACTGATCCAGGGTTATGTGGTCGCCATGGGGCTGGAAACCACCGAAGAAGACCTGATGCACACGGTCTTCCCGCACCCGACGTTGTCGGAAATGATGCATGAATCGGTGCTCGACGCCTACGGGCGGGTTATTCACATGTAGTTTACGGGCATCTCGCCCAACGACACCGGACCTACAGATATCCCATGCCGGTCAGCCCGTCCCAGATCAGCTTTGCACCCGCCACCAGCAAAAGCCCGTAAATGACATTGTAAAACAGCTCGATCGAAACCACCCGCACCAGCCAGTAACCGATCAGGATACCAACCGGCACGGCTGGCACCAGCAACAGGCTGGTCCGCAGGTTTTCCGGCGTGAACTGCCCGAGCAGGAAATAGGGCCAGAGTTTCATCTGGTTGACGGCAAAAAAGAAAAAAACGTGGGTGCCGACAAACAACCGTTTCGGCATCTTTTTCGGCAGCAGGTAAAACTTGATCGGCGCGCCACCGGCATGCGCCACAAAACTGGTAAAGCCGGACACCATGCCACAGGCGAAACCGGCTTTCTTGCCGGGCACATAACCAGCCGTCGCCGGCGTCGTGCGGCGCAACAGAATCAGCACAAACACAATGGTAATGCCGCCCAGCAGAAGTCGGACCATATGTTCATTCAGATACCGATAGGTGAGTCCGCCGACCAGCACGCCAATCAGGGCGCCCGGCAACATCACCGCCACGTCGGCGCGACTCCAGTGCCGACGGTATCCCCACAGATTGACAACGTCGATCAGGCACAGGATCGGCAACATGATCGCCGCCGCCGCGACGGGCGAAATGAAGATCGCCATCAACGGCACTGACAGTTGGCCGAGGCCGCCGCCCAGGCCACTTTTCGAAATGCCGGTCAGAATCACTGCAACAACGGCAACCCCGTAAAACATCGGTTCAAATGCCAGAATGTCTGCCCCTCCACCGCCGGCGGACCGCTTCACACGTGTTCAGTGCTGGCCGCCGCAACCCGGTTTTCCTGCCGTTCCCGCCAGGCTACAAAGATCCCGGACCCGGCGATCAACGCCATGCCCAGAAAGGACCAGCCATCCGGCAGATCGTTCCACATCATTACGCTCCAGAACGTGGCAAAAATCAGATAACAATAGTCAAACGGTGCCAGCCAGCTTGATTCCGCACTCTGATAGGCTTTCGACAACCCGATATTCGCGAAGGTATTGAGGAAGGAACAGATGACCACGACTCCGACCACCGGCAGGCCGACCTGCCGCCAGCCGCGGAACAGGTATGGCCAGTCAGCAGCCAGTCCGGCAAAGGTGCCGCCGGAAAATACCAGCAACCCGCAACTGCCGGTCAGCAACAGCGCCACCGCCGCCCCGTAAGTCAGTGTCACCGGTGACTCCTCACGGCACAGTTTGCGGGTTGTCAGAATGGTGGCGGCATAACACAGTGCCGCAGCGATCGGCAGCAACCCAATCAGTTGGAAAGACTCCGTCCCCGGTTTCAGGATCAGCAGCGTGCCACTGAACCCGGACAGGATCGCGGTAATGCGTCGCGGTCCAACCCGCTCCCCCAACACAGTTCCGGACAGCACCGCAATAAACAGTGGGAAAACATATATGCCGGCCGCCACCGTGGCCAGACTGAGAAACGGGATACCGGCGAAAAACAGCGTCATGGCGGATGCCAGCAGGACACTTCTCAGCGCCACGGCCCATAAACGACGGGGCAACAGGCGATGATCGCGCCAGAACAGGCGGCTCACCACCGTCAGTAGCATCAGATTGAAGGCCGCCCGCAAAAACTGGTACTGCCACAGCGAAACATCCGGACTGATCAGTTTTACCAGTGAGTCCTGAAACGCCAGCATGAACAGCGATCCGACCATCATCATCGCCGCCAGCGCCGGACGGTCGCCGGACGACAACAGTGCACTGGTGAAACGATGGCGTCCGATGTTTGACATGAGCGTGACCTTACGGCCCGAATTCAGGCGCGACAATAAGGCATTTGACTTTGATCAGAAAAGGCGCGACAGAACAGGGGTCACCTGAACCCGCAAGCAAGGTTACCTGCCGTCTCATGACTACACTGATTTCCGTCCGCCGCCTGAACAAATCCTATGCCAACGGCTTCCAGGCCCTGAAGAATATTGATCTGGAGATCCGGCGCGGCGAAATCCTGGCTCTGCTGGGCCCCAACGGCGCCGGCAAGACGACCCTGATCAGCGTCATCTGCGGCATCGTCAACCCGACCGACGGGCAGGTCACGGTCGACGGTTTTGACATCATCGACGACTACCGCAAAACCCGCGACCTGATCGGTCTGGTGCCGCAGGAACTGACAACCGATGCCTTTGAATCGGTCTGGAACACGGTGTCGTTCAGCCGGGGTCTGTATGGCAAACCCGCCAATCGGGCGCATATCGAAAAGGTCCTGAGGGATCTGTCGCTGTGGGACAAGAAGGACAATCGGATCATTGAGCTGTCCGGCGGTATGAAACGCCGGGTGCTGATCGCCAAGGCATTATCGCATGAGCCGAAGGTCCTGTTCCTCGATGAACCGACGGCAGGCGTCGATGTGGAGCTGCGCAAAGACATGTGGGCGCTGGTACACCGGCTGCGACAATCAGGCGTGACCATCATCCTGACCACTCACTACATCGAGGAGGCGGAAGAAATCGCCGACCGGGTCGCGGTCATCAACAACGGCGAGATCATCCTGGTCGATGAAAAAGCTGCCCTCATGCAGAAACTTGGCAAAAAACACCTGACCCTCGATCTGTTGACCCCCCTGACGGACATCCCGGCGGCGCTGTCGGTATTTGATCTGGCGATTGGCGCGGACGGACAGACGCTGGTCTATACCTATGACACCCGGGGCGAACGAACCGGTATCACAAGCCTGCTCGGTGCCTTGCAGGGTGCCGGTATCAAGTTCCGCGATCTGAGCACCGACCAGAGTTCACTGGAAGATATTTTCGTCACACTGGTCAGGGGGACGGCATGAATTTTTACGCGATCCGGGCGATCTACAAATTCGAAATGGCCCGCACCTGGCGCACTCTGTTCCAGAGCATCGTTTCACCGGTCATTTCAACCTCGTTGTACTTCATTGTGTTCGGGGCCGCCATCGGCTCGCGTATCAGCGAGATCGACGGCGTCAGTTACGGCTCCTTCATCGTACCCGGCCTGATCATGCTGTCGATCCTGACACAAAGCATCGCCAACGCCTCGTTCGGTATCTATTTCCCGAAATTCACCGGCACCATCTATGAACTTTTGTCAGCTCCCATTTCATCGTTCGAAATCGTCCTCGGTTACGTTGGCGCAGCAGCCACCAAATCACTGGTTCTCGGTCTGATCATTCTGGCGACGGCCTGGTTTTTTGTCGATTTACAGATTGCCCACCCGCTGATGATGCTGATGTTTCTGGTACTGACCGCCATCACCTTTTCCCTGTTCGGTTTCATCATCGGCATCTGGGCTGGCAACTTCGAACAGTTGCAGATCATCCCGCTGCTGGTGATTACGCCGCTGGTCTTCCTCGGTGGCAGTTTCTATTCGGTCAGCATGTTGCCCGCCTTCTGGCAGAAGGTCACCCTGTTCAATCCGGTGCTGTACCTGATCAGCGGTTTTCGCTGGAGTTTCTACGAAATCGCCGACGTCAGCGTCACCACCAGCCTGGCCATGATCTTCGTATTCCTGACGATCTGCCTGAGCACAGTCTGGTGGATATTCAAATCCGGCTGGCAGGTGAAGCGCTAACCTGGCTATCAACGGGCACCGTGATTCGTCATCTGCCTTCCGTCAGGTCGGGAACTTCAAAATTCAGATTTATACTATTTTCCTATAATATGATCTTTGCCCTAAAATTGACATACCTGTGTGATAGAAGGATTGCCGGTACAGGGAATTGTTTTGGGGCTGGGCATATAAATCCGGCCAATTGTCATTTTGAAGACATTTTCTGGCGTCCGGTCGGTCCGGCTGGCGGCAGAAGTGACGATCCAGGCGATGCACCCTGTTACCTGTTGTCGGCGAATAGATATGTGAGATCATTTGGCAAAATGCTTCTGACGATGGGGGTAAATGGGGTAAATGGGGGTAAACTGGCAAAATTCCGCAGTAAAAATTGCAGAAATCTGCGTTTTTCCAAAAAATTTCCATGCGTCGGTAAAACCAGGGAGGTTGATGGGGAATGCGGCTGTCCCTGTTTCTTCCCCGACGACACTGCAAACGGAGCGGACCGTACAAGCCGCCTTTAAAAAACCGGTGAGGTGCGCCATATTGACGATCAATCGTCATGAACGGATGTCACCATGAGCACTGTCGAACCTTTCCGCCAACACCGCCATCCTGAAAAGCGCAACAAGCCGGTCAATCCGGTGCAACGCAAGCCGGACTGGATCCGGGTCAAGGCACCGACCTCGGCGGCCTACGGTGAGACACGCAAGCTGATGCGCGAACGCAACCTGCACACAGTCTGCGAAGAAGCCTCTTGCCCCAACATCGGCGAGTGCTGGTCCGCCAAACACGCGACCGTGATGATCCTGGGTGATATCTGCACGCGGGCCTGCGCGTTCTGCAATGTCGCGACCGGCAAACCGGGGCGGGTTGATCCCGACGAGCCGGAAAACCTGGCGCAATCGGTACGTGAAATGGGGATGCGCCATCTGGTGATCACCTCGGTCGACCGCGATGATCTGGCGGACGGCGGGGCCGGACAGTTCGTCGACTGCATCACCCGCATCAGGGAAACCTCGCCGGATACCACCATCGAGGTCCTGACCCCGGATTTCCGGGACAAGGACGGTGCTCTGGAAGCGGTTGTGACGGCCAGGCCTGATGTCTTCAACCACAATCTGGAAACCGTGCCACGGCTCTATCAGGCGATCCGCCCCGGTGCCCGTTATTTCCATTCCCTGCGCATTCTGCATGACGCCAAACGCCAGGGTCCGGCCCTGTTCACAAAGTCCGGCATCATGGTCGGTCTGGGCGAGGCCCGCGAAGAAATTTTGCAGGTAATGGACGATTTGCGCTCGGCAGATGTGGATTTTCTGACTATCGGCCAATATCTGGCACCGACTCCGCGTCACGCCCCGATCGACCGATTTGTCACACCAGCGGAATTCGAGGAATATCGCCGCATTGGTCTGAGCAAGGGATTTCTGCACGTAGCGTCATCGCCGCTAACCCGCTCATCCTATCACGCTGACCGGGATTTCGAGGCCTTGCGACAGGCGCGACGACAAAAACTGGCCGGCCGGTCAGACCGGGCCTGAGACATGCCGACCCACGCTGAAAAACGGTATCTGCCATATCCGCCTGCAGATCTCTACGAACTGGTTGCCGACATCGAAAAGTACCCGGAATTCCTGCCCTGGTGTATCGCCTTGCGAATCCGCAACCGGGACGGCAATACCCTGAATGCAGACATGGTGATCGGCTTCCGGATTTTTCGTGAAAAATTCACGACCCGCGTTACCCTGACACCCGGTCGCCGCATTGATGTGGAATATCTGAACGGGCCATTTCGTTATCTCGACAACCACTGGATTTTCGAAGAGGGCGAAAATGGTGGTTGTGTCATCAGTTTTTATGTCGATTTCGAGTTTCGCTCGGCACTTCTGCAAAAAGCCATCGGTGTCGTCTTCAATGAAGCCGTCAGCAAGATGATCAACGCCTTTGAAACACGCGCCGCCAGGGTGTTGCAGTCCTAGGCCGTCGCATCCGTCAACATTCGCACCGCTGCGTTCACCGTTTGCAAACGCACCGATGCCCGGTCGCCGGTAAACTGGTGCCGCTGATGACCGGTGATACCGTCGGCACGGGCCACCGCCATATGCACCAGTCCAACCGGTTTCTCCTCACTGCCGCCGCCCGGTCCGGCAATCCCCGTCACCGATACTGCAAGGCTGGCATCGGCGTGACGCAAGGCACCTTCCGCCATTGCCCGGGCAACCTGTTCACTGACGGCTCCAACCGTCTCGAACAGGGTCGCATCGACCCCCAGCATCTGCTGTTTGGCCAGATTGGTATAGGTGACAAACCCGCGTTCAAACACATCCGACGAGCCCGCGACCGCCGTCAACAGGCTGGCAATCAGCCCACCGGTACAGGATTCCGCCGTGGCAATTCGATGTCCCTTGCCCCGGCAGGCCGCCAGCAGGAACTCCGCCCGTTTTTCAAGACCCTCGGCAAACATCACTCATATCACTTTCCAGAAATGCAGGGCCGTTACGATCGCCCCGGAATACAGGGCCGCCAGCACATCATCAAGCATCACCCCGAATCCGCCCTTGACGGTCCGGTCGGCCCAGCCCGCGGGCCATGGTTTGAATATGTCAGCGATTCGAAACAACGCAAAACCGATCAGATATAACCCGAAATCCGGCGGCACCAGTGCCAGTGTCAGCCACTGCCCGGCAACCTCATCGATTACGACCGGCCCCGGATCGCTGATCCCCGACTTTGCCATATAGACGTTCGCCGCCCAGACGCCGATGGAGAACACAAGCAGGCTGCCGATGATCATGCCGACAGGTCCCCATGTCGCTGCAATCAGCCAGCCACAGGGCAGAGCCGCCAGCGATCCCCAGGTTCCGGGAGCTTTCGGCAGGTATCCGGTTCCAAACCAGGTTGCCAGCAACACGCCGGGACTGCCAAGTCCGGGACGCAAGGACGTTCGGTTTTCATTGACCATGCTGTTCAGTTCCGATTTCGCGTGATGCCGGGGTCGACCACCTTGCCGAACTGCGACCGTGCCGTTCTGGCCTGATTTCCGGGCGCTGGCAAGTATAATTGCCTTGCATGGGTGAAAGGCAACAGATACCTTCATGGGCAATTAATTCGGTGCGGTTTGATTTGATCGCAGGGATGTTTTCGGATCGACGGGGGTCATGTCCGGAGCGGAGCAAATGAATTGCCGGTCCATCATTTGATCGGGATGGGGTTTGAATTTGACGCGTGCGTTAGGAGGGGACCTTGACGACAATGGATGAACGCCCGGAGACATGGCGCGATCGCCTGCGCAGGTGGTTCCCGGAACGTCAAATTCACATTCGTACCGACGGTCACGTCCACTTTTTTCATATTTCCACCCGCCTGCAGTGCACCGTCATACTGGTTGCCGCCGGACTGTTCGGATGGGCCAGCTTCACATCCTGGAGTTTTGTCGAACACGCCAGGGTGATTGAGTCAAAAAACCGGGATATCACCAACGCAAAACTGGCTTATCACAGCTTGCTGGGCGAAATGGCGGACTACCAGAACCGGTTTGCGGCAACCGTTGACGACCTGGAAAACAACCACGCACTGATGCTGAGCCTAGTCGAAAAAAACGTATCGCTACAACAAAGCCTGAAGTCCGTCTCAAAAAGACTGGTGGATACGGAATCCGAACGGGAATCGGTTCGCCTGGCTCGAGAGGTACTGAAGCGAAAACTCAACGGTATCGAAAACGAACTGCGTAAGACGGCGAACAAGGCCTACTCCCTTGAAGGTAATCTGAGTTCTGTAGAAAATGATTTGCAGACTGCGCTGGCCGAGCGCAATCAGGCGCTGTTTGAAAGCACCAGCATGCGGCGCGAAATTTCGCAACTGGAAACCAGACTGCACGCGCTGCAGCAGAATGAAGAAGAGTCTGTTGACCGTCTGGCTTCCCAGGCCGCATCGTCAATCGATTCGTATGAACGCATCATCGAGTCTGCCGGACTGAAGGTAAACGACATTCTGGAAGCCAATGGAACTGCGGCAGTTGCGCTCGACGGTAATGCCAATGACTCGGTCGGTCAGGGCGGGCCTTTTATTCCCGCCGAAAAAGACGCTCTGCCTGCCAGCAGCCTGAAAGGCAAGTTGTCGAACCTGGATAGCCAGTTGGAACGCTGGGATTCCCTGAAGGACGTTATCAGAAACCTGCCGCTCTCCCCGCCACTGGACACCTACTATATCACCAGCAAATTTGGCAAACGCCTTGATCCCATCAATAAAAAGTGGTCCGCCCACTACGGGCTTGATTTTGGCGGTCGCCTCAAATCCAAAATTCTGGCACCGGCACCGGGAAAAGTGACGTTCGCTGGCTGGAAAAGTAAATACGGTCGCTTTATCGAAGTCGATCACGGCGCTGGCATTCGGACGCGATATGCCCATCTGAATGCCATCTTCGTTAAAAAAGGACAACTGGTTAAGTTTCGGGATACCATCGGTCTCCTCGGAAATTCGGGGCGCAGCACGGGTGCACATCTTCATTACGAAACAGTATTCAACGGCAAGTTATTGAATCCTCTCAAATTCATAAAGGCAGGACGTTATGTTTTCCAAGAAGAGTAAAGGTTCAAGCGCGTCTTCGCAGGTGTCACAACCGGTTGCTCCCAGCAAACCCTCCCCGCCATCACTGATCAGCAGTGACCTGACAATCATTGGTGACCTCAAGAGTGATGGTGAAATTCAGGTCGACGGCGTCATTGAAGGTGATATCCGCACCAAAACATTGCTGGTAGGTGAGGGCGCCAACATCAAGGGGTCGATCGTCGCCGATTCGGTTCGCGTGCACGGGCGTGTAAACGGACAAATCAAGGCCCGAACCGTCTTGTTGTCGAAAACAGCTCACGTCGTGGGTGATATCATGCACGAGGATCTGGCGATCGAAACCGGCGCTTTCCTGGAAGGACATTGTAAACGCATGGTCCACCCGGCCGAGAAAGCAAAGGCCGAGATAAAGACGGCTGCAGTCGCGACTCTGGATCCCAAAAAAGCCGCAGCAGAAAAAACCGCCTGATCAACCGGACTGTAAAATTTCCGAATACAGATGTGCGTCGACGTTGCCGCCGGAACAGACCACACAAACCGTCTTTCCCCGGCAGTCATATTTGCCTGTCAGAGCGGCAGCCAATGCCACTGCACCGCCGGGCTCAACAACCAGCTTTAAACGGCTGAAGGCATGTCGTTGTGCCAACATCGCATCCTCGTCACGGACCACCAGTCCACCGGCAAGTAAACGCCGATTGATCGAAAACGTCAGCTCACCGGGTGTTTGCGCCAATAATGCATCGCAGATGGAGGGGATGGTAACGTCAACGCCCTGACGTGTTCCGGCTTCCAGCGACAATCGTGTATCGTCGTACCGTTCCGGTTCGACACTGAATATATCGGTATCCGGCAATCCGTGACGAAGTACAATCGCGGTTCCGGCAAGCAGGCCGCCACCGCCGCACGGGACCAGCACAGCATCCGGAGTCAGACCCAGTTCTTTGACCTGCTGCACAATTTCCAGGCCGACAGTTCCTTGTCCCGCGATGATTCTCGGATCGTCATAAGGCCGGATCAGTCGTGCACCGCGCGCTTTGCTGATCTGATCTCCAATCTCTTCCCGATTTTCTCGATAGCGATCATAGGTAACCACTTCCGCGCCGTATGACCTGGTATTGTCGATTTTGATTTGCGGTGCATCCTGCGGCATGATTATCACGGCTGACAGCCCGAGGATCTGTGCTGCAGCAGCGACGCCTTGCGCATGATTTCCCGACGAATAGGCGACGACACCGCCATCACGGGCATCCGCTTCCAGCTGCGATATCGCATTGAATGCACCGCGGAATTTGAACGAGCCGGTCCGTTGCAACGGTTCCGCCTTGATCAGGATACGCCCGCCGCAGAGATCGTTCAGATGGCTCGATTCCAGCAGCGGAGTATACACCGCATATTTTATGATCCGCTCGGCGGCGGCAACAATATCCCCGATTTCAGGCTGAATCTGCATGTGATAACGCTCCTGCAAGTGCTGACATTGACAGGGGTTCCGCCAACGAAGGTACGTGACCGGCGCCGGGTATGGTCACTGCAGACATTGACGGCATGCAGTCACGCATACGCGCCAGTGAATCTGCTGACAGGACACTCGACTTTTCACCACGCAATGTGACGACCGGAATATTGCGAAGAGACCGGAACATAGGCCACAGATCGGGTAATGCAAAGCCGGAAACCTGCAATGGCCTGACCAGATTTTCGTCCCAGTCCGCCGCTATTGCCCCATCCTTCCGTTGCCGATAACTCAAGCGCGCCAGAAGCTCCCAATCGTCAATCGTTTGCAACCCGATTTCCGGGAAAAATCTGGCCAGCTGGCTGGCAACGGATGCCCAGTCCGAATAGTTCCGTTCAGCCTCCATGTATTTCCGGATATTTAACAGACCTGACATCGACAGCTCCGGCCCGACATCGTTCAGGAGGACACCGGCCAGCACGGTCGGTATTACTGCGCCCATACCCATCGCAACAATGCCGCCCAGCGATGTACCGATGATAAATACACGGTGCAGGTTTAGCGCGACAAGCACATGGCGCACGTCCGAAATATATGTAACCGGATGATAATTCTTCCAGTTCCTGTCGTAATCCGACCGACCCCGCCCTCGAAAGTCCAGCGTGATCACACGCCTTTCCTGGGCGAGTCCACGGGCAAGCCGGTGAAAATCCTTGCTGTTCCGGGTCAGTCCGGACAGGCATAGAACAACCGTTTTTCCGCGTTGCCGATGCCCATAATCGCAGAAATATAGGCGGACACCATCCCCGGCAGAGATGTGCCCATCAACATAATCTGCAGGTGAGTGATCCATTACCGGCTATAAACCCAACAACCCAGGCAGTTTTGACAGGTCGGATATTTCCTGTTCATGCTGGCCGGGAATACGCTCTTCCGTCTGGCCGAACCGATTGACCCACACGACCCGGAATCCAAAGTTCGCCGCCGCACTTGCATCCCACGCATTCGACGACATAAAACAAATCCGGTGTTTTGGAACCCCCAATTCATCAACGGCCATTTGATAGACGCTGGGGTGCGGTTTGAAAATTCTGAGAGACTCAACAGAAAGTACTTTGTCCAAAACCCCCGTGATACCGGCATTTTCTATTGCCGGGGTCAGCATATCCCGAGATCCATTGGAAAGAATCGCCGTTTGGAGTCCGCCGCCTTTCAATGATCTCAGCATCGGCAGTACTTCCGGATAGGCATCGAGTTGCAAATAGATATCCAGCAACCGTTTCCGTAAATCCGGATCATCAATCTCGAGGGTGGCCATTGCGTAGTCCAGCCCGTCCTGCGTCACTTGCCAAAGTGGCACATAGGCATCCATGAGACTGCGAAGCCATGTATACTGAAGTTGCTTGTCACGCCAAATCTGCGCCAGCGGCGCCCACTTGTCGCCGAGATCCGCCTGACAGTGTTTGGCCGCTGCAACGACATCAAACAACGTCCCGTAAGCATCAAAGACGCACGCATCGATATCTTCCAAAGCCGCCATTTCTCGAAACTCCCAATTATTCAAATTCCTGTGACCGCAGGCATTATTCAGACCCTCGGGGCAGGGGTCAATGGTCGTGTCGGTCACAAGGAACTGATCATTTGCTCGCCCGTTTATGGCAAACTTCTCCGGCCAGCCCCATGCACCATCGGCATATGATATGACAGATCCGCTATACTCGACCAAGCGGATCCGGTTTGCGTCTGTCTTAACCCACATCAGTCCGAACTTGATATCCATCCGCAAGTTCTTCATAACCTGAGCATGTCCGAAACACACAATTCGCCTCGCTGGCTGCGTCCGACCGTCGAATATGGGCCCATTATTGTCTTTATTATCGCCTACAAAGGCTGGGACCTGTTTGTCGCGACCGGCGCAATTATGGTTGCCGCCCTTGTCGCCCTTCTCACATCTTATCTGGTCGAGCGCCGCTTGCCGGTCATGCCGCTGATCACCGCGATCATCATCGGAATTTTTGGCGGTTTGACGCTTTGGTTACAGGATGAAACATTCATCAAAATGAAACCGACCATCATAGAATTTTTGTTTGGCAGTATCCTGTTGACCGGTCGGATATTCAACAAACTGTTCCTGAAAAACCTGATGGGGTCGGTCTGGCATATGCAAGAGGGAGGTTGGCGGAAACTGACCTTGCGATTCGGCCTGTTTTTTTACGCCATGGCAACCCTCAATGAAATTGTCTGGCGCACGCAATCGACGGATTTCTGGGTCAACTTCAAAGTCTTTGGCCTGACCGGACTGACAATGGGATTTGTCATGTTTCAGTTACCACTGCTAAAGCGATTTGCACTTGAAGAAGACGAAGGACCCACGACTTATTGATGCAAGTCGTCTTCCAGTCGTAACGCGACCTCCGTTTCTGCCATGCGCGTGCGATAAACCTGCAGGTTCTCCAGCACCCTTTGTACGTAGTTACGGGTTTCTTCAAACGGGATCATTTCAACCCAGTCTATCGCATCAACATCCTTATCGCGCGGGTCCCCGAACGCACGAATCCATTGATTTACGCGGCTTGGACCGGCATTGTAGGCACTCAGCGCCAGAACGTAGGACCTGTCAAACCGATCCAGAACGCCCGACAGATAATATTGGCCAAGCGTCATATTGTACGTCGGGTCCCGCGTCAATCGCGAGCTGGAGTATTGGATATTTACGCGTTTCGCGACCGTCCGGGCGGTCGCAGGCATCAACTGCATCAGGCCTTTCGCCCGCGCCGGACTGACGGCGTCAATCCGGAACGCGCTTTCCTGGCGTATCAACGCCAGCACAAATGGTGGTTCCGGACGAGATGACTTCGACACCGACGTGATCACCGGCGGATCAAGAGCGGGGTAGGCCGCACTCATGATTTCGCGTCCATCCCGGCTTGAACGCTTTGCTACCCAAACGGCTAGGTCCGGCCGCTTTTCCGATTTCGCAAGTGCCGCTGTCATTTTCCGCCAGGCCGGTTCCGTCGACAACTGGTATAGTCGGCCAATAAAAGGCCGGATGCGGTCCTGTTGCCCCAGTTGACCGAGCATACGGACGACGCGAACAAGTTCATGCGAATCGAATGATTGGCGCTGCTGTCGGCCTACCACCGGATCATCTGCAAAAATGAGGCTCTGATCAGGTCGAAACCTGGCTGTGGCCAGTTGGCCATAGTACGTCGTGGGATAGGCTGCTGCCTTTCCATACCACTGAGTGGCCTTTTCCCCCTGTTTTGCAGCCTCCAGCGATCGACCAATCCAGTAAGCACCTCTGGCACGACTAATGGGATATCGGACCGCAACATACATTTTCTCAAAATGCCGGCGTGCTGTTTCAGGGTCACCAAGAAACCGCAGGGCAATCCATCCGGCCATCCATTCGGCGTCGGCGTATGCTGCCCCTCCGGCAAGCCGGTGGTCGGACACAAGCCGGTAGGCTTCTGTGATATGTCCCTTTGCCAGAGAGTCCCGCACAATAACCGCACGTTCCCGCCACCACAACTCCGGACGCTCCAGTTCAGGAGGCGGAGATTTCAGAATGTCGATGGCGTCGTCTTTGCCCTTCTGTCGCCGCCACCGCAATCGTTCATAAAGCAATCCGGGATCATTTTTCAGGACATCGGGAACACGACTGATCAAACGGTCAACATTGCCCGTCTGTCGACGAAGTGAAAATCGTGCTTCTGCCAACGCCCGCCAGTCTTTTGGCACGCGAGGCAACATCCTGCGGGCGGGCCAGTATTGTCCGTCCCACAACAATCGATCCATTCGCTTGATATGATCGCCGGATGTCAACAGATGTCGGAAGTTCTTATAAAAATCAACTTCTTCTGCTTTCGGAAAATTACCGTTAATCCACGTTTTCCGGACCAGCCGGCGGGCCTCATCCAGGCGTCCGACATCCAGCAGCGCGCCCGCAAGTCGGCTGTTTCCAGTGGCACTCACGGGGCGGTTTTTCCTAAAATATGCCAACACCTGCTGGGCCGGAATATGTAACCCCAGTGTCTCTTCTGCTCGTTTTCGCAGTTGCTGCTGTCTTGGCCACTGCGGGTTTTGCCGCAGAAAATCGGTAATCAGTTCGAACCTGGCGACCCGGTTGGTTCTCGACAATACGTTCCAGGCAAGAAATTTGCGGGCCAGCGAATCCTTAATCTGGCGGGCATATTTTCCGGTTGTCTGCCATCTGCCACGATCCATGGCATACAGGGCCTTGTTGGTCCACAGTTTGTCGTGTGTGTCCAGAGCGCGTACCGGCAGGCTCACCGCCGGCAGGCCGATCAGAACCGCAATGATCACACACAGTGACATCCAGGTCGCCGAAATGGCTTTTTCCCGCATAAAACTACTGGTCCCGTTTCTTGTTTCAGCAAGTCTAGGGCGGAACCGTTAAAGAGACAACAACAGACAAAATCAGCGCGTCAGACCACGCTGAATCGTCATATCTGAATTTCTTGCTCACGCCGAACAGGCGGAGTATGTTCCGGCGGTATATTTCAAGTTGGCTAGGAGAGTGATATGTTTAAAGGTTCCCTTGTTGCCCTGATAACTCCGTTCAAGGATGGTAAGGTCGACGAGAAAGCTTTTAAATCTTTCATTGATTGGCAGATCAGTGAAGGCACAGACGGCTTAATTCCCTGCGGTACGACGGGTGAGTCGCCGACGCTTACGCATGAAGAACACATGCACGTCACCGAAATATGCATCAAAACAACAGCCGGGCGAGTTCCGGTCATTGCCGGTGCTGGCTCCAATTCTACAGATGAAGCGATCGGCTTTGCGAAACATGCAAAAAAGGCCGGTGCCGACGCAACGCTTGTTGTAACACCTTATTACAACAAGCCGACCCAGTCCGGATTGTATGAGCATTTCAAGGCGGTACACGATGCTGCCGACTTGCCGCTGATAATTTATAACATACCCGGTCGCTCGGTCGTCGATATGTCCGTGGATACCATGGCCAGGCTGGCGGAATTGCCAAATATTATCGGCGTCAAGGATGCGACCGCAGATTTAACGCGCCCGGTTCGTACACGTCTGGCGATCGACAGCACTTTTTGCCAGTTAACGGGTGAGGATGGCACCGCCGTCGCATTTCTTGCCGCTGGCGGACATGGCTGCATATCGGTGACCGCAAATGTTGCACCCCGACAATGCGCCGAAATGCATCGTGCATGGGCGCGTGGGGACGTCGCCGCATCGATGGCCATGCAGGATCGGCTGATGCCGCTTCATTCTGCGCTTTTTTGCGAGAGCAGCCCCGGGCCGGTTAAATATGCAGCCAGCCTGCTGGACAAGTCGTCCGCCGAAACCCGATTGCCACTGACGGAAATTGCCGATGCCAGCAAAGAGCAGGTGCGTACCGCAATGGTCGGCGCCGGGCTTCTCAATTAAAGCAGTGGCAGGAAAGAAAAAAAAATCGACACATGGAAACATCGCGGCCCAGAACCGGCGGGCGCGGCACAATTATACGATTCTGGATACCTTTGAAGCCGGAATCATGCTGAAAGGAACAGAGGTCAAGTCACTTAGGGACGGGCGTGCCAGTATCGGTGAATCCTATGCCGACGAAAAAAATGGCGAGCTGTTCCTGATCAATGCCTATATTCCGGAATATGCCAGCGGAGTCTTCAATCATGGGCCTCGCGACCCGCGAAAGCTGCTGCTGCACCGGCGCGAAATTTCAAAATTGCAAATTGCAATGCAGCGTAAGGGGCTGACGGTGGTACCGCTATCCATCTTTTTCAATGAACGGGGAATGGCCAAGGTCGAACTCGCGCTTGCGCAGGGGAAACAGTACCACGATAAACGTGAGAGCCAGAAAAAACAGGATTGGCAGCGTCAAAAAGCCCGCCTGCTGCGGCATTCCTGACGCTGCATTTACCCTTTATCGCTTCGAATATTGTGCATTTCCAAACAAATTGTTGCGGGTTTCCGCGTCCATACCTTTTGCCAGATCGCGTTTGTCTTCGGCCAATACCTGCATCGCGGCCTTGACGGCGGGGCGGGACTCGATTTCGTTGATCCAACGCATCACATGCGGAAAATCAGCTGGCTTCTGGTCTTTGCGCCCCGGGTTCAGAGCCCAGGGAAATGTCGCCATGTCAGCGATCGTGTAGGTATCGCCAGCTAGATAGGGTGATTTTTCCAGCCGTCTGTCCATGACCCCATACAAACGTCCCGCCTCGTTGGTATATCGGGTGATTGCATAATCAATATCTTCGGGTGCGTAGTGCAGAAAATGATGTGCCTGTCCGAACATCGGCCCGACCCCGCCCATTTGAAACATCAACCATTGAATTGTATCAAACCGGGCACGCGTTTCGCCTGGCATGAACTTGCCTGTTTTTTCCGCCAGATACATCAGGATGGCACCTGATTCAAAAACCGTATAGGGCTTGCCACCGGGACCGTCCGGATCGACGATCGCAGGCATTTTGTTGTTCGGGCTGATTTTCAGAAATTCCGGGTCAAACTGCGCACCCTTACCGATATCAATTGGGTTGATATTGTATGGCGTTCCGGTTTCTTCCAGCATAATATGGACCTTGTGACCGTTGGGGGTTGGCCATGTATATAGTTCAATCATGTCTTTTCCTTATCTTGTGGCAGGTGTATGTACCTCCGCCGGTTGGCAAATATACCTGATCGACGGGCTGCAATTAAAATGAAGTGGCGGACACGGAATTGTTCTCAGACCGCCGGTAGACAGACTGGAACACTGACATGACCAAACCCCTATTGCACCTTGTTTTTGGCGGTACCGTGGAAGACCCTCAAAATCTGGATTTTATGGATTGCGACAATCTGGATATTGTGGGTATTTTCCCCAATTACGCGAAAGCACTGGATGCTTGGAGGGCCGCCAGCCAGGCCCGTGTCGATGAAGCAGCCACCAAATATGTCATTGTCCACTTGCATCGATTGATGGAACCGGACAGCGACTGATCTATCACATCATACGCTCATTCAGCCATTTCAGATGTCCCTGACGCGGCAGGATTGGCACGTCAGGCCGGTTCGGGATCGTCTCCAAATTCCTGTCCCGACAGCTTTTTTTCGGTTTTCTTCGCGTCGTTCTGATCTGCCAGCTTTTCGCCCTTGTTTCGCCCGAACTTCGCCCGATTTGCAGCCGATCGACTGTTTTTTTCGGACTTTTCTTTCTGTTTTCTGAATTTACTCAAATTTACGATATCAGCAGACATAGCGGCCTCTTAAGAACCCAGAATTTTACTCACCGTTATAAATACCTGTTCAAACATGCCGGTCGTCAACCGACCCGTGTTGGTATTATAGCGCGAACAATGATAACTGTTAACAAGGATTGGCCCCGGCGGCAAATGATGTACCGCATTGTGGGCAAATTTGAACGCGCTTTTACGCTGACCGAGTGTCCCCAGCACTGCGCCGTGCGCAAGCCCACCCAACGCGATCAGAACCTTCAGGTTTTTCATTGCGCGGATTTCATCTGCTAAAAATGACCGACAGGCGGTTACCTCCGCACCAATCGGTTTATTTTGTGGCGGCACACATTTGACGGCGTTGGTGATGCGACAATTCAAAAGTTTCAGCCCGTCATCCCGCCGCGCCGCATACGCCCCCCGTGCCATCCCGAATTTGATCAGAGTGGCGTACAGAAGGTCGCCGGCATAATCGCCGGTAAAGGGGCGCCCCGTCTGGTTGGCCCCCTTGACGCCCGGCGCAAGACCGACGATGAGAAGCTCAGAAGTAACATCACCAAAAGATGGTACCGGGGCATTGTGAAACCCCGGATAGGAACGCACGTTGTCCTGCCGGTATGCCGCCAGGCGCGGACAAATATTACAATCTCGCTCTGGTTCGGTCGGGACTAACATCCAACTCGCCTTCCAGTCATTTTCAAACTGTTTCCAGTTCGGTCAGTGCCAGCACCTCAACGGATGGCAAATCAGTTTCTCTCCCGCCGCCCTGGCGTTCAATCTTAGGGCGAAGGTCCGAAAGGTCGATGAAACAATCCGCCTGACGACGTAATTCATCTGCGATCATCGGTGGATTCGAACACATTGTACTGACAACGGTCACCCTCAGACCGCGGCGCTGGACGGCCTCCACCAGACTGCGAAAATCGCCGTCACCGGAAAAAATCACTACGTGGTCAAGTGCGTCGGTCATCTCCATGACCCCGACGGCCAGTTCGATGTCCATATTGCCTTTGATCTTGCGCCGCCCGGCGTTGTCAGTGAATTCCTTGGTCGGCTTGGTAATCATCGAATAACCGTTGTAGTCGAGCCAATCTACCAGAGGCCGAATTGGTGAATATTCCTGGTCTTCAATCAATGCTGTATAATAAAGCGCCCGAACAAAACGTCCCTTGTTTTGAAATAGCTTCAGTAAACGGCGGTAGTCGATATCGAAACCGAGTGCCCGGGCGGCCGCGTAAAGGTTCGAGCCATCAATAAACAGAGCAAACCGATCTTCCGGATGAAATTGCATTGTAAAATTCCTTCGTAATATGCCCGCCTGTCCGGAAAAATTACCCCTCCGAACATCAACAATTTTACCTTATCGGCAAATCCTGAAATATTCCTGATCATAAACACAGTATGCCTGTACACATAGTCGTTTGATCGCACCGGAATAAAATTGGGAGCAAAAATTTGATCTTCATCGGACTTGGCGCAAATTTACCGACGGAACGATTCGGTCCGCCGCGCGCCGCACTTGGCGCCGCATTGCATATGCTCGCAGAAGAAGGAGTGCGGACTGTTCGCCGGTCTCCCTGGTATGAAAGCGCGCCGGTACCGATGTCAGACGACCCCTGGTACGTAAATGGGGTTGCTGAAATTGAAACGGAATTCCCCCCCCTACGTCTCGTCGGAAAATTGCTTGAAATAGAGGCGCGGGTAGGCCGCGTTCGCAGCATCGCCAATGCCCCGCGTGTGCTGGACCTGGATCTGATCGCGTACAATCAGCAGGTTTTATCCGACGTTGCCGACGACGGGACCCGGGCGATTGTCCCGCATCCGAGAATGACTGATCGTGCATTTGTCCTGTTTCCCCTCTCGGACCTTTCACCGGGCTGGCAGCATCCGCAAAACCACATTCCCATGCAGCAGATGATTGCCTCCCTGCCGGACGGTCAGATGACCCGGCTCCTGCCAGACGCAAACGGATACAAAGGTACGGAATGGCAGGTTCGCACGTGAAATCTGATCGGAACGAGTTAAACAGCTTGCCAATCATGCTTTCGGCCAATATACAAGCGCCAATGAAATCCCCCCAGACTCCGGAGGTGCCGAATGGCCCGCGTTACCGTTGAAGACTGCGTTACCATTATACCAAATCGTTTTGAACTTGTGGCCATGGCGGCCCAGAGGGCCCGGGATATCTCAGCCGGTGCCGCGCTGACAATCGATCGTGATGACGACAAAAACCCTGTCGTAGCGCTCCGCGAAATTGCCGATCAAACAGTACCGCTTGGTGACTTGAGAGAGGCCCTGATAAAAGGCCTGCAAAGTTATGTAGAAATGGATGAACCTGAAGAAGACGAGATGGATTTGCTCGCCATCCAGCAGGAACTGAACCCGGGATTGACGGAAGAAGGCGCAGACCCGACCGCCGTTATCAGTGGATTCCAGGATTCTGAAGAGGCAATTCTGGCCGATTCTGCCGGGGAAATCATGTCAATCGGAGAGTCGTCCGACGCGTGAATCCTGTCAAACTGAAACCAGTCAGAACGGCGCGGACATATTTTTCCGCGCCGTTTTTCGTTTTTGCTGGACCACTCTACCCGCATTCGAGGTAAAATCGATTCAGAGGGTAAAATGATCCGACAATTTGAACTCGTTGAAATTGTAAAGTCGTACGAGGCGGGCGCTGATGAAGAAGGGCTCAACCGGGCCTACGTCTTTGCCATGAAAGCACATGGTTCCCAGAAACGCGCATCCGGAGACCCTTATTTTTCCCACCCTCTGGAAGTCGCCGGAATTCTGACTCACTACAAAGTTGATTCAGCAACAATTATCACGGCCCTGTTACATGATACGATTGAAGACACGTCTGCGACGGCAGACGAAATTGAGAAACTGTTTGGTGAAGAGGTAGCCCGGTTGGTCGATGGTGTTACCAAACTGACACGGATCGAATTCCAGTCAGATCACGCCAAACAGGCCGAAAATTTCCGAAAATTTGTGCTTGCGATGTCGAAAGACATTCGCGTCCTTCTGGTGAAACTGGCGGATCGCCTGCACAATATGCGGACCCTTCACTTCATTCAGAATCCGGAAAAGCGCCTGCGTATCGCGACCGAGACAATGGACATATACGCGCCCCTCGCGGAACGCATCGGCATGCAGACCCTGAAAGCGGAATTGGAAGATCTGGCATTTGCGGAAATAAACCCCGATGCTCGCGATTCCATCGTGAAACGACTGAATTTTCTGCGAGAAAAGGGGGAGGACGTCATTCAGAAGGTTATCTCTGAACTGAAGGAGTTGCTGACCGAACATGGCGTCGATGCCCAGGTCGTCGGACGTGAGAAAACCACCTATTCAATCTGGCGTAAAATGCAGAAGAAGGATGTCGGGTTTGAACAGCTATCCGACATTATGGCATTCCGGATCGTTGTCGATAGCATTGAAGACTGTTACAGGACCCTGGGCGTCGCCCATAGCGCCTACCAGGTCGTCCCTGATCGCTTCAAGGACTATATCTCGACCCGCAAACCAAACGGATACCAGTCCCTTCATACCGGCATATTTGGCCCCGAACGCCAACGAATTGAATTACAGATACGAACCAGGGAAATGCACGAGATCGCGGACGGCGGTTTTGCTGCCCACTGGAATTACAAACAGGGCGGATCCCTCAGAGACGGCAAACAATATCGCTGGCTCCGGGATATGCTCGACATTCTGGAACACGCCGCCGGCCCGGAGGAGTTTCTCGAACATACCAAACTGGAAATGTTTCAGGATCAGGTATTCTGTTTTACACCGCGCGGAGATCTGATCAATCTGCCACAGGGCGCGACGCCGGTCGATTTTGCCTATGCCGTGCATTCGGAAGTTGGCGACCGCTGTGTCGGATCAAAAATTAACGGCCGCATGATGCCATTGCGCAGCCAGCTTAGAAATGGCGACCAGGTTGAAATCATAACGTCGAAAGCACAAACGCCGTCTCCAACCTGGGAACGCTTTGTCGTGACCGGCAAGGCACGTTCCCGGATCCGGCGTTTTATTCGCCTTCAGGAACGGGAGGAATACGAAAAACTCGGTCGCTCAATACTGCATCGCGTCTTCAAGGACGAAGGATACGAACTGACGGACAAGGGACTGGCGGGCGTGCTCAAGAAGTTCGCACAGCCTGCCGTTGAGGATTTGTGCGCGCAGGTCGGGGCAGGGCACATCACTGGCCGAGGCGTGCTGGAAGCCATTTTCCCGGGCGTAAAAAATACTGGTACTGAAACCGGCCAGAATATCGTTTCGATCTCGAAGGCCCGGCCAAAATCCGGCAAAGCGGGCAAGGATGGTGTTTCTATCACCGGCCTGATTCCTGGCATGGCGATGCATCTGGCCGCCTGCTGCCACCCGTTGCCGGGAGATCGTATTGTCGGTATCGTTGTCACCGGTAAGGGAATTACCATACATACTATCGATTGCGATATGCTGGAAACCTTCCAGGACCAGCCGGAAAGATGGCTGGACGTGGCATGGGAAAGCGACCGGAGCAGTGAAATCAATGTCGGTCGCGTTCATTTGAGCGTGTCGAATACGCCCGGCTCGCTGGGGGAACTATCCACCATCATCGCAAAAAACAGGGGCAATATATCAAATCTGAAGATTGTAAATCGTGCGCGAGATTTCTTCGACATATTGATTGACGTGGAAGTGAAAGATGTCAAACATCTGACCGACGTTATCGCCGCCTTGCGAGCGAGTCCGGCCGTCAATTCGGTTGACCGGGCAAAGGGATGAACATTGTACTTTTCCTGACAAAATAAACGTCAATCTTTTGTAATAACTCATTGAAATATTTATGTTTAGTCGCCGTCACAAACCAAAAATACATCATCGCGTTTTTAATTTCTTCTGGCCGTCGATTGGCTGGCGCCGTTCCGCCGTCTATCTGATGCACCGCGTCGGGCGTTTGCCGGGAACGCCCTATTCAATCGCCGCCGGATTTGCCTGTGGGGCGGCTATTTCATTTTCACCGTTCGTCGGGTTTCATTTCCTGTTGGGCGGCATCTGGGCCTGGATCATGCGGGCCAATATTCTCTCTTCCGCAATCGGCACCGTTGTTGGCAATCCGTGGACCTTTCCATTTATTTGGGCCTGGATTTTCAATATCGGCCACTGGATGGGAGCGGGTGACGCCAATGCCGACATATCCGGAATCAACTTTGGTGACCTGTTTGGCAAACTGACGGCTGCATCACTCGATGGCGATCTTTCGCGTGTGATCGAAACCGCGTCACCAATATTGTGGCCCATGCTACTAGGCAGTCTGCCAACGATGGTTGTCGTCTGGTTAATCTTTTATTTTCCCTTGAAAAATGCGGTAAACCGGTATCAACATCGGCGGATTCAACGGCGTGGATAAAATCGAATGCATGCCGATCAAACGAGAGGAATGCTGACATGACCCGATATCTCCGACTGGGTGTGAACATTGACCACGTCGCGACCATCAGGAATGCCCGTGGTGGTGGCCACCCAGATCCCGTCAAGGCGGCAAAACTGGCTGAATCTGCAGGCGCAGACGGCATCACCGCCCATTTGCGGGAAGACCGGCGCCATATATCAGATTCCGATATTACCCGCCTGACGGATGAACTGGTGGTTCCACTCAATCTGGAAATGGCGGCAACCCCAGAAATGCTGGAGATTGCGCTGCGGCACAGACCTCACGCCGCCTGTCTGGTTCCGGAAAAACGCGAAGAAGTGACCACCGAAGGGGGGCTGGATGTCATTGCCGGTCACAATCACCTCGCCAGCTATGTCCGCCAACTGACGGAGGCTGGCTCGCGTGTCTCCCTGTTTGTTGACCCAAGCGTCGCACAACTGGAGGCCTGCGCGCATATCGGCGCGCCAGTCGTCGAACTGCACGTCGGTGCCTATTGTGATTCCCGTCAGGTCGACCGAAAGCGTGAATTTGAACGGGTCGTTGCGGCGGCGGAAGCTGCCGAGAGGCTGGGGCTTGAATGCCATGCCGGACACGGCCTGACGTTTGATACAGTTGGTCCAATCGCTGAAATCAATAATGTTGTTGAGCTGAATATTGGTCATTTTTTGATTGGGGAGGCTATTTTTGGCGGACTGGAAAGCACCATCAAACGCATGCGTGCCCTGATGGATCGTGCGTCCGCGAAAGCGACAGCTTAAGTCGGATGATCATCGGCATCGGCACCGACCTGTGTGACATCCGACGCATTGAAAAAACACTGGCGCGGTTCGGTGACCGCTTTACCGACCGGTTGTTTTCCGCTGTCGAAATAGAAAAAGCCCGCCGACGGGCAAATCCGGCCGCCTCTTTTGCACAAAGTTTTGCCGCCAAGGAGGCCTGTTCCAAGGCTTTGGGAACAGGTTTTCGTGATGGCGTATTCTGGCGCGATATGGTGGTCAGAAACCTGCCAAGCGGGAAACCATATCTGGAAATCAGTGGCGGCGCGCTGGTTCGGCTCAATGCGTTGGTGCCGGACGGTTATGCGGCAAGTATCGATATTTCGCAGACCGATGAATATCCGATGGCCCATGCCATCGTCATCATTTCAGCCAATCCCGTTGACACAAGGCAGAGTTGAAATGATCGACCTTGACTTGCAGGGCTGATGCTGGCTTGATTCGCCACGCTGAAATATGAACGATGAATATATTTCATATTAATATCAATAACTTATAAAGCAAAATATTCCATGAGTGATATCTTCGATACGATCAAGACTATTGTCTATGCTGTGGCAATTGCCCTTTTGATACGCACGTTTGCGTACGAACCCTTTAATATTCCGTCCGGTTCCATGATCCCGACCTTGCTTGTCGGTGACTATCTTTTTGTATCGAAGATGTCTTACGGGTACAGCCGTCATTCTCTGCCGTTCAGCCTGCCGCTGATTCCAGGTCGGATTTTATACGATATGCCAGAAAGGGGCGATGTTTTTGTGTTCAAGACACCGTCAGACAATACCACAGATTTCATTAAACGTCTGATCGGATTACCGGGCGACACAGTCCAGGTCCAGCAGGGGGTCCTGTACATCAATGGCACAGCAGTCAAACGCCGCCGCATCGAAGATTTTGTGCAAACGGATGTTTACGGAAATTCCCGCCGCATTCCACAATACATGGAAACGCTGCCAAACGGTATTCAACACCGAATTCTGGAGGCGGACGGCGATGCCGGGCGACTTGATGATACCAAGGTATTCACCGTCCCGGCCGACCATTTTTTCGCCATGGGTGACAATCGTGACAACTCATCCGACAGCCGAGTGTTTGGATTTGTTCCGAAAGAGAATCTGGTGGGTCGTGCAGAATTCCTGTTCTTTTCCATTGCCGATGTCAAACCGTGGGAAATCTGGCAATGGTATGACAAACTGCGACCCGGTCGCATCCTAGAAGGTGTTGAATGAGCGCTCGTCTGCCGGGCACTACTGATACGACCCATTCGCAAACAGATCCGAATGTGGATCAACTTGAACGCGCCATTGACTATCGGTTTCAGGACAAGTCGCTGGCGCGGACAGCACTGACGCATTCCAGTATTGCAAGTGCCCGTGGCACATCAAACGAACGACTGGAGTTTCTCGGTGACCGTGTCCTTGGGCTGATCGTTGCAGAAATGCTCTACGATCAATTCCCGAACGAACCGGAGGGAGCTCTGGGTTACCGCTTTCCGGCGCTCGTGCGGGCGGAAGCACTGGCACGGGTTGCTGACCGCCTGAATTTTGCCGAATTCCTGTTGATTGACGATCGTGCCTTTGGAGAAAACAAACGGCGCAAGACCAGTGTTTTGTCGAATGCCTGCGAAGCCGTTATTGCGGCCCTGTATGTGGATGGCGGACTCGTGACCGCCAGCAGCTTCGTGAAAACACACTGGCAGGATATGCTGGAAGAGGATCTGGTCCCGCCAAAGGATCCGAAAACGCAATTACAGGAACTTGTACAGGCCAATGGATCTGCCGTTCCCGCCTATCAGGTCACACACCGGACGGGGCCAGATCATGCACCGGTTTTTACAGTTGAAGTCACGGTCGAAGGCGTCTCCCCTGTAGCCGGGTCCGGACCGTCCAAACGGGCGTCAGAAACGGCGGCGGCCGCCATCCTTTTTGATCAACTGTTGGACACGGGGCAATCATGACTGACCCGACATCGTCCCGCGCTGGATTCGTTGCCATTGTCGGCGCACCCAACGTCGGGAAATCAACCTTGTTGAACCGCATGGTCGGAACAAAGGTTTCCATCGTTTCACCGAAAGTTCAGACGACCCGGACACGAGTCCTTGGTATATGTATCGACGGTAACGCCCAGATCATCTTCATTGATACGCCAGGCATATTTTCTCCCCGGCGGCGGCTGGACAGGGCCATGGTTGCTGCAGCTTGGGGCGGCGCCGGCGATGCTGACGACATTCTCCTGTTGATTGATGCGTCACGGGGCATCGACGAAAATACACGGGCTATTCTCCAGCGCCTTACCCAGTCGAAACAATCCGCGATCATCGCCATCAACAAGGTGGATCTCGTTAAAAAACCAATCCTGCTTGATTTGACAAACGATTTACGATCGTACGATGTGGCCAGTGAATTTTTCATGATTTCAGCAGAAAAAGGGGACGGCGTCGCAGATTTGCTTACCTCCCTGGGATCGAGAATGAGAAGCGGACCATGGTTGTTTCCGGAAGACCAGATTTCCGACATGCCACAACGATTGTTGGCGGCCGAAATTACGAGGGAAAAGCTCTACCTGAGACTTCATCAGGAACTGCCGTACGCGACCACTATTGAAACCGAGAACTGGCAGGAACGAGAAGACGGGTCCGTCAAGATCGATCAGATTATTTATGTCGAACGGCCGAGCCAGAAGGCAATCGTGCTCGGAAAAGGAGGGCGCCAGATCAAGGCGCTGGGTGAGGCCGCTCGCCACGAACTTGAAGAAATTTTCGGCCAGACGGTTCACTTGTTCCTGTTTGTCAAGGTACGGGAAAAATGGGGCGACGACCCGGACCGCTATCGGGACTGGGGCCTCGACTACAATGCCTGATATCGGCGATCCTTCCTGATTTTTCAGGAAAGATCCGTTGTAGAATATCAGATCGCCTTGATATCACTTAAAAATGTCTCGACGTGGTGACTGACGTTGTCGGACTGATCCGTCAACGTTGAGACAACTTCCGTTACTCTGGTCGCCGCCCGGCCCGTTTCGCTGGCCGCCTCATTGACACCAAGTATGTTGGACGACACTTCGTTGGTACCGGTCGCCGCCTGCTCGACATTTCGCGCTATTTCCTGGGTTGCAGCTCCCTGCTCCTCGACGGCAACGGCTATTGCTGCGCCGATCCGGTCAATCTCGCCAATCGTCTCGGCGATTCCCTGAATCGCCATTACCGCTGCCTGGGTCGCGCCCTGAATATTCCCGATCTGACTGCCGATTTCCTCCGTCGCCTTGGACGTCTGGTTGGCAAGGTTTTTGACTTCACTTGCGACAACCGCAAACCCCTTACCGGCATCGCCGGCCCTAGCGGCTTCAATGGTGGCATTCAGTGCCAGCAGATTCGTCTGGTCCGCGATGTCAGTTATCAATGCGACCACCTCACCAATCTTGTTTGCCGCCTGTGCAAGCCCCTGAACCTGCTGATCGGTAAGGGCGGCATCCCTGACGGCCCGGTTTGCGACTTCCGAGGACTGCGTTACCTGTCGGCTGATTTCATGTATCGATGAGGACAGTTGTTCGGCGGCGGAAGCAACTGTCTGAACATTTGATGACGCTTCTTCTGCTGCTGCTGCAACCGCAGTTGCCCGTGAATTGGCGCCTTCCGCAGTTACTGCCATACCCTCCGCCGTTTTTCCCATCAATGCCGTGGCTGACTTCATTTCAGACATCGAGCCTCGCACATCAATATCAAATTTTTCAGCCAATTCTTCCAGTTTGCGGGCGCGTGCCTGTTGATCCTGGCGCGCTTTCTCACGGTCAGCCTGCATTTCGACGGCCTTCGATTTGTTTTCCTGAAATGCCGACAAGGCCGCCGCAATTGGTCCAAATTCGTCCTTTCTATCGCGACGTAGTCTGAGCTCTACCGACGAGTTTTCAGACATGACGGCCTCGACATCAGAATTCAGGTCCCGGAAACTTCTGGTCAACGTGCGATACAGATAAACCACACCAATCAGAACAACGGCCGCCGAAACCCCGGATAATACGATCAAAACAAAAACCAGCACTTCGTTACTTTCATGTACGTTCACAACATCCGCCTTCAGACCACCCAGCGTCGACGACGTCAGTTCCTCCACCAGCGAAACAAGCTTGTCTGTCGCCTTTCCCATGGTAGACGCGACCGAATCAAATCTTTCCATTTGTGGATTACCACCGGAAGGTCCGGTATCGATGTAGGTTTGGGCCATTTTTTTGCCCCCCGCATAAAAAGGACCAAACGCTGCCTGTAAATCGTCAAGTGCCTTCAGGACTTCCGGAATATTCAACGCCTCGGCAAACCCGCGGGCCAGTCCGACATCTGTCTGGAATTTTTTCGCAAATCCGTCCGCTTCGGCGAACCCGTCGTCAAATCCCGGAAGGCCGCGGGTCGCTGAGATATCCGTTAACCAACCCTGTACCTGGATGACGTCTGATTTGATTTCCTTGATGACGACCAGCAATGGCACGGCTGACGCGATTACCTGGCCAACCTGGTCGCGGGCACGGTTCAATTCAGGTCCCTGACCAAGCAACTGGGTAACCGCCATTCCGATACCGCCACCTGTCAAAGTCAGCATGACAGACAGGATCGCAAAAATTTTGAATTTTATCGTCATCATTCCGCTCCGTTCCCAATAATTTAGGGGGTTACAATTTCACCGTCTTACCTGCCGGTCAGGTAAAGTCCTCGTCGATGATTTTGATATTTCCGATTTCAATTTTTCAGATTTCCCGTGATCTCACCGGATACCGGGTCAGTTGTATCTGCTCACAAGTTGACTGACATACATATACTACAGATATACCTATTATCGTATTCATATTTGATCAATTTCTCAAACATCAATTTATTTCTATTTGTTTCGATTGAACTGATACTAATATTTATTATCATTTTTGGTAAGTTATTGATTCATTTCTATTTCTGATTTTCGTCAGATATTTAACATTGATCAAATTCATGTCTGTTTGAAAGTGGCAAGTTACTCACCATGAAATTGATATTTGGTGCAGGACTGTTAGCCATATTGCTGTCAATTCCAGCGGGTTTGTATGCCACCCCGTTGATTGAGGGGCGGTCTATCGCCCGCGACGGGCAAACCTTGATTCTTCAGGGCCGGACCATCAGGTTGTGGGGAATTGTCGCACCCGCACCTGACCAGACGTGCTATACCAAGCGACACAAACCGTTTTCCTGCGGTCACGTGGCAACCGCAGCCTTGAGCACCCTGGTCCAACATGTCACCGTCAGCTGCCGGCTGACCGATCGGCAGAATGGGCCCCGGACATATCGATGCCGGATTGGCGCGCTGGATGTCGCTGAGCAGCAGGTTTTGCAGGGTTGGGCGTTTGCCGACCGCCGGACAGGGGCTGTATACCGCCGGGCGGAACGCGCGGCCCAACTGCTCAATGAAGGACTATGGAAAGGGGTATTTGAATTTCCGTGGGATTGGAGAAATCAGCGTCGCTGAATGGGCATATGGATGTTATGGTCCGTTCATGGACTGGATAGACAGAGGCATTGTCCTCACGGCCCGCAAGCATGGCGAGACATCGCTGATTGTCAGCCTGCTGACCGAATTCCACGGCCGGCACGCCGGACTGGTACGCGGTGGTGCCGGGCGGAGAAATCGGGGCCTTTATCAACCCGGCAATCTGGTTAGCGCACGGTGGCGGGGCCGGTTGGCCGAACATCTCGGTACGTACTCTTGCGAAATTCTGGACGCTGGCGCGGCATCCCTTCTAAACCGACCGCTCGAATTGGCCGCCCTGCAGTCTGCCGCAGCCCTGACCGAATTATCCCTTCCTGACCGGGAAAATCATCACAATATTTTCAATGGCTTAAGCATTCTTTTCAAGACATTACAAGAAGTGGAAACATGGCTGGTCGTCTATGTTAAATGGGAGCTGGGATTGCTGAAAGAATTGGGTTTTGAGCTGGACCTCAGCCAGTGTGCGGCGACCGGAACGACCGAAGATCTCGCCTATGTGTCGCCAAAAACCGGACGGGCAATCAGTCGGCTGGCGGGAGATCCATATCGCAATGTCGCACTGACATTGCCGCCGTTTCTGGTTGACCCCGATGCTACAAGTGACCCGACTGACATCTACAACGCTCTGAGATTGACGGGATATTTCCTTGAACGCCACGTATTCGGTGAGGTCGGCGCTCCGCCCGCGCGGCAGCGGCTAATCAGCCGTATCCGGGGAACCGTTTGAGCCTTGCCCACCCAGAAAAGCCACTGCCGGGGAGGATGCCTGGAAGCGTGCCAGAATTAAATGATGGAACAAAACACGATCAATTGACCTGCCGACAGGATCAGATACTATATCTGGTAGGATTTTTTTCTAACGAGTTGGAACATCTCTATGGTTAAGTCTGCGCCGGAAGGTGAAATCCGCGATACCCGGTTGTCCGATGCGCTCAGCGAGCGCTACCTGTCATATGCCTTGTCTACGATCATGTCGCGTTCCCTGCCGGACGTGCGGGACGGATTGAAGCCGGTCCACCGGCGGCTTCTGCATGCCATGCGCCAGTTAAAACTTGACCCGGATCAGGGGTTTAAGAAGTGTGCCCGCGTGGTTGGCGATGTGATGGGTAAATACCATCCCCATGGGGATGCATCGATTTATGACGCGCTTGTGCGCATGGCTCAGGATTTTGCCCAGCGATATCCGTTGATTGATGGTCAGGGAAATTTCGGTAACATTGACGGTGATAATGCTGCAGCCATGCGCTACACAGAATCCCGCATGACTGAAATCGCCAAGGCATTGCTGGATGGTATTGACGAAGACGCCATTGACTTCCGGGCAACATATGACGGTGAGGATGAAGAACCCATTGTTTTGCCATCCAGTATACCGAACCTTCTGGCAAACGGCGCCTCCGGCATTGCCGTCGGAATGGCGACCAATATTCCGCCTCACAATATCGGCGAATTATGCGATGCATTGCAGCACCTGATCAGGTTTCCAAACGCCGACATCGGCAAGCTGATCGAGTTTGTGCATGGACCGGATTTCCCGACCGGCGGCATTCTGGTGGAATCACGCGAAACCCTGGTCGAGGCCTATCAAACCGGTCGAGGCAGTTTTCGCACACGAGCCAGGTGGGAAGTTGAGAAGCTCAGCCATGGACAATATCAACTCGTCATTACGGAAATTCCCTATCAGGTTCAAAAATCCCGACTGATTGAAAAAATAGCAGAGCTTCTGCTGGCGAAAAAATTACCGCTTCTGGCTGATATTCGCGATGAATCGACAGAATCCGTGCGGATCGTGCTGGAGCCCAAGAACCGCACGATCGAGCCCGTTGTACTGATGGAACATTTGTATCGCCAGACCGACCTGGAAAGCCGGTTCGGACTCAATATGAATGTCCTGGATGCCAGTCATACACCGCGCGTTATGAATTTGCGTGAGGTTTTACAGGCATTCCTGGATCACCGTCACGACGTCCTGATCCGACGCTCGCGATTCCGCCGTGACAAAATTGAACGCCGTCTGGAGATCCTCGGCGGCATGCTGATTGCGTATCTGAATCTGGATGAAGTCATCCGAATTATTCGGGAAGAAGATCACGCCAAGCAGGTCCTGATCGAAACTTTTGCGTTAAGCGATTTGCAGGCCGAGTCCATACTGAACATGCGGTTAAGGCAACTGCGTAAACTTGAAGAAATGGAAATCCGCAAAGAACACGATACCTTGCAGGTGGAACTTTCCGGGCTGAACAGCTTGTTGGAAAACGAGGAAGCACGCTGGAAAACAGTGAGCAAGGAGATTGCAGACATCAAAACCAAATTCGGCCCCAAAACCGCTCTTGGGAAACGCCGGACCGACATAGGAACACCGCCAAGCGCTGTCATTGTTCCTCTCGATGCGATGATCGAAAAAGAGGCAATTACCATCATCCATTCGGCGAAAGACTGGATTCGTGCGATCAAGGGCCATGTCGACAACGCCATGGACATGAAATACAAGGATGGCGACCGATGCCGGTTTGCGCTACATGCTGAAACGACTGACAAACTGATCATATTTGCGACCAATGGCCGGTTTTATACGCTGGGATGTGACAGGCTGCCCGGTGGTCGGGGACATGGAGAACCGTTGCGCCTGATGATTGACCTCGCGAACGGTCACGATGTTGTTGATATGTTTATTTATCGGGGAGGCCGCAAATTCATTATCGCCTCTGACGTCGGCAAGGGTTTCATTGTCAAAGAGGAGGAACTTCTGGCGCAGACCAAGAACGGGCGTCAGGTTCTCAATCTGAAACCGGGGGAAGAAGCGCAGACTCTTGTTGCCGTCATGGAAGGGCATGATCACGTCGCCGTGCTTGGGAGTAAACGGAAACTGCTGATATTTTCGCTCGACCAGCTCCCGACCATGAGCCGGGGAGCAGGGGTCCTGCTCCAGAGATATGCACAAGGCGGATTGGCCGATCTGACCACCCTCAATATACAAGAGGGCTTGACCTGGACGACCGCCGCCGGGGTTCGGACCGAAAAAAATATCAGTGACTGGGTCGGCAAGCGGGCACAGGCAGGACAACTTCCATTTCGCGGGTTTCCGAAGTCGAATTCCTTCCGTTAATTGTATTTTGATCCCGACACCCTGGAGCCGGAAAAAAATCTCGTTCATTCGGTGGCCAATTCTGCTTATGCTATCCGGGAACTGCAAGGCGCGCTGATCGTGTTTCTACGATTCGGCAGGGAATAACACCAAATGAGATTAAACCGGACAGTTGCCGCTTTTATTACGCTGGTCGGAATATCAGCAAGTTATGAGCTGTCATCCAGCGAGAGTGATCGAATCGCCGGCGATTTTTCGCGGGCCGATCGAAACAGTGATGGTCGTCTGACATCTGACGAGTGGCGACGGGGGAACTTCCAACGGCTGGATTCCAGTGGTAACGGATTTCTCGAATTGTCCGAAGTTCGTGCCATGTATGAAGGACATCTGGAGCGGCGCACGTATGACTGGCCTCCCATCGGGTACGATGTCATCACGGTTCGGTCCAGTATTACGACGCCCGATGGAATCGTCGACCAGGATGCGCTTGATCGCACCACGAAATGCGCGATTGGGCGTGGCCGGAAATGCCGGCCAGACAGTGCGATCAGAAGGGGGTTGATTGAAACCGGTCTTCGTCCACAATTTCCTGCAGACACCGCCTGCCCTGGCATAGACGATATATTTGCACTGGACTATACGTTCAAACGTAACAGGGAAAGCTATCATGGCGGAATAGACATACCGGTGCCTTGGGGTACGCCGATCATCGCTGCGGCATCCGGCACTGTCGTTGGAATATTTGCGGGAGAGAATTCGCCGCGTGGAATCGAAATCGTCATCCGTCATTCACCCGCCGATACCGGGTTGCCGGTATGGGTTTATACCGCCTACAGTCATCTGGATGTTATGCCGCCGATTCAAGTCGGCCAGCAGCTAAAAATCGGCCAACTGATCGGCCCGACCGGGAACAGCGGAATTAGTGGTAAAAAGCGCAATCGACAATCGAATCGTCGCCCGGCGCTGCATTTTGCAGCAGTCTACGCCGAAACAAAACAATATGCGGTATTCCGGGATATCGTGGTGCCCATAAATGCTCGCTGGCTTGATCCGTTATCACTTTATCGTCATTCGATGCCTATCGATTCGACCTCGATGAAAGCACTTCCGGATGATGACAAAGTCGTTGCAGTCTCCATCGTCGACCAGAATGGCATTGCTTCCGAAGAAAAGTCGACTTTCGTCTGGCCCTATCGCTGCTCGCACGGATGATCCTACCATTCGGTCCCACGCTATCCGGATGTGCAAGATCCAGCGACTAGAAAATAATCTGATACGAATAAAGTTCGGTCGGTGTTATCATCAGGTCGAACAACATTTTCGCGCAAACGCCCAATACCATGGCGGCCAACAATCCCCTTAACTGTTCGCCCGGTAACAGGCTGCCGATCCGGGTTCCGAATTGGGCACCGATAACCCCGCCAACCAGTAACAAGACAGCAAGGGGAATATCGACCGTATGATTGAAGGTCGACTGGAACAACGTCACGTTCGCAGTCACAAAAATAATCTGATAAAGGGATGTTCCGACAACAACAGCCGTTGGTATGCCGAGCAGGTACACCATGGCTGGAACCATGACAAACCCGCCACCAACTCCCATAACCGCACTCAGTACGCCAACCAGAATACCAACGCCGAAGGGCATCAGGGCACTGATATACAGGCGGGACTTCCGGAACCGCATTTTGAAAGGAAGGCCGTGAAGCCAGTGGTGCTGATGCAATTTGGTCCGCGCGTATTTACCGGGTTTTCGCGCCCGCAACATGGTTCGTACGCTCTCGACCATCATCAGTGCACCGATAATGCCCAGCATGACCACATAGGAAAGTTTGATCACGAGATCGATCTGTCCCAATGTCTTGAGCCATGAAAACAGCGCGACACCGATTGTCGACCCCAGAACGCCGCCGATCAGCAGAACCGTCCCCATTTTGAAATCTACCGTTCCGCGTCGCCAGTGGGCAAGAAATCCGGAAACCGATGAGCCGACGATCTGATTGGCACCAGTTCCAACTGCAACGGCGGACGGAATACCAACAAAAATCAGCAACGGTGTTATCAGAAAACCGCCGCCGACTCCGAAGATACCGGACAACAATCCGACTCCGGCGCCCATACCAAGGATGAGAAAAACATTGACGGAAATTTCCGCGATTGGGAGATAGACTTGCATGACGTAAAGCTCGCCCGGTACTCAAAACAAAATTCATATTTCGCGAAAGGGGAAGGTCGCCCAGAGATGGCATCGCGGCGCTTCCTCAGCGCAGGTAAAGAACAATAAAATTCCTCCTATTTCAAGGCCGTTCACGGATATTTCACATTCTAATTGCAGAATATGAAAAAACGGTTGAGGGAAATCGCGATACAGGAAGAGGTGTTTTTATTTTTTCCCGTCTGAATCGGCAAACCTGTCAGATCAGAATAGATCTAATACAGAGCCCGCCGATACCGCTCCAGCATGGCAGCCTGTTTTTCCGGCTCCTCCTTTGATCCAATCTGATCTGCGATCATGCGCCCCATGGACGGCAATGATTCCCGATCAACGCGAACCTCCGGATGCCATAAATTCGATCGCATCAGGGCTTTGGCGCAATGCAGATATACCAGTTCAACTTGAATCTTCAGAACAGTGACCGGAACCTTGTTGCGAACTTCAAACGGCTGGCAAATTTCACGATCTTCACAGATTTCGGCCGTCCCCATAACGCGCAGAGTTTCGTCAACGCCGGGGATCAAAAAAATCAGCGCGACATCCGGATTTTCCAGAATATTTTCAAGACTGTCCAGGCGGTTGTTTCCGGGACGATCCGGAATCGCAAGCGTGTGATCGTCCACTATCTGTACAAACCCGGGCGCATCACCGCGTGGCGAAACATCCGGATGACCGTCACCAGACGATGTGCCAAGCACAAGAAAAGGGGACAATTCAATGAATTTCCGGCAATGCATGTCGAGCCGCGCGATTTCCTTCATCACGGACCGCCCGCCTGGTACCGGATACAGTTTTCGCAATTGTTCAATGGTTGTGATTACCGACATGGAGGTTGTTTCCGGGACAACGGAGTCCATCCTTCAGGAGTATACATTTCCAACGGCGGAAAGGTTGCCTTGTACGCCATTTTTCGGGAACTTTGAACCCAGAAACCAAGATAAATATGTGCCATTTCCTGCTGTCTCGCGCGCTCAATCAACCACAGGATCATAAAGGTCCCGAGACTGCGCACGCTTTCGTCAGGGTCAAAAAAACTATACACGGCGGACAGGCCATCGACCACCCGGTCCGCCAGCATGACCGCCAGCAGACGATCATCTGCGGCCCTGAATTCGATCAGAAATGTATCGATGGGCGATTCTTCAATCAATGCCTGATATTCATAAAAATCCATTTTTGCCATATCACCGCTGGTATGGCGAGTGTGTTGGTATTCGTTGAAAATCTGATATTGTTCAGTTGTCGCAATCAAACTCGTCTCTTCCGCCTGAATATCCTGGTTCTTGTTGAAAATCCGACGTTGTGACCGCGACCGGCTGAAGCCCGGCACTACAATCCGAACCGGGATACATTCCTGACATCCGGTGCAGGCCGGCGCATAGACGATCCCGTGGCTGCGCCGAAAACCGGCAAGGGACAGTTGGTCATGTAAGGCAACCGCATTTCGTCCAACCAATTCGGTAACAACACGACGTTCCATTCGTCCACGGATATACGGGCAGGGCATATTCGTCGTCGCAAAGAAAAAATGCGTGCCATAGATAGGTTGATGTCGCATCTGACGCCGCCTCCCGGACCATTGCAGACCGCCCGTACTGCCGAAGAAATTCTAGGGGACGATCGGATCGGAATCAATCGACAACCCCCATACCGGCACGATCTGTCACTTCTATCGTGCGACTATTGCGCCTCGATAGCCGGTTGCAAATCCAGCGTTACGCCCGCTCCACCTGTCGACCCGGTTCCATCGTTCAACTGCTGTCGTTTTATATCGGACAAGCCTGGCAATGCGTCTTCGACCTTTTTTACGGCAGCGGCATTGGCCGGATTGGTCTCACCGGTTCCACGCAACAGAATAATCGATAGGCGCCTGTTTCTGGCATTCTTCGGGTCCTCCGGCAACAAGGGGTCGGTCTCCGCCTTGCCAACGACACGAGAAATCCGTTTTTCCGGAACCTTATAATGTAACAGTTCCCGACGGGCTGCATTGGCACGGTCCGACGACAGTTCCCAGTTGCTATAGCCATTGTCCGTGACAAAGGGAACGGCGTCCGTATGACCGGAAATTGCAATTTTTTGTGGTAACTCAAGGATCACCTTTGCCACCAGTTCAAGCAATTTTTTGGTATGAAGGTACATGTCCGAACCACCGCTCGGAAACATCGCCAAACCGTCCTGATCGACCAGTTGAATGCGCAGTCCTTCAGGAGTGTTATCGACCAACAGGCTCTTGGCCAGTTGTCGCATCTGCGGAATTCCGGCAATTGTCTGCTGAAGTTCCGTCTTGGCCTGCTGGAATTGCTGTTGTTCAAGTTTTTGCAACGCCGCAGCGTCGGGATTGGCCGCCGGGTCAGTCTGATTGTTAGCGCCATCGCCCTCCGCCTGTGTTTTGGCATTGGCTTCGCCGCCAGTACCTGCCTTGGGCGGTGGCAGATCAACCGTTACAGCATCCCGCGACGTCGAGTTTGCCGATGCACCATCTTCGGTAATTGTCTTGCCACCAAGAATGTCACCGGCACCACTCGTCGAACTGGAAGCCGTCACGGGTGCAAAATAGTTCGAAATACCTTCGAGTTGTTCCTGAGTTACGGAGTTTAACAACCACAACAGCAGAAAAAACGCCATCATTGCCGTGACGAAATCGGCATAGGCAATTTTCCAGGCGCCGCCGTGATGGCCATGCCCGCCCTTGTTGATCTTTTTGATGATTATCGGTTGTGGACCGGCTTCCGCCATAAAGTAATCCTGACCTGACTTCCGTTACCTGTTGAGTTGCGAAATCCCGTCAACTGACCGGCGGGAGATTTCCAATTGCTTCTTCAACTTCTGCAAATGTCGGACGCATATCACCGGCAAGAGACTTTCGCGCAAACTCAACAGATACTTGCGGTGCATACCCTTGCATGTGCCCCATCAAAGCAATTTTGATACATTGCATATAGTGACTGTCAGCCCGGTATATGTGTCCAAGCGAACTGGCAATCGGCGCAAGGACACCATAGGACATAAAAATTCCAAAGAAAGTACCGACCAGCGCCGCCGCAATCAGACCACCAAGTATCTCCGGAGGTTCGGTAATTGAACCCATTGTGACGATCACACCAAGTACCGCAGCAACAATTCCGAGGGCAGGTACCGCATCGGCAAAATTCTGGATAGCTGCCGCAATTTGATGGAGTTCATCATGGTGAATTTCCAGTTCTTCATCCATGACTGCCTCGACTTCATGGGGTGTGTTGGCTCCCAATGTCAACAACCGCAGATAATCGCACAGAAATTCGACCGCGTGATGATCAGCCTGAAACATTGGAAATGCCCCAAACAGCGTACTTTCATGCGGGTTCTCGACATGGCTTTCCAATGCCAGATCACCCTTTGACTTTGCCAGCTTGAAAACTGAAAACAGAACACTCAGTAATTCCGCGTAGTGATCTTTTTTGTATTTCGGGCCTTTTAGCAGCGTCCCGAACGACTTGGCGGACCCGCTCAGAACCTTTTTCGGATTGGCGATAATAAAAGCCCCCAATCCACCTCCCAGAATGATGATGAATTCCAGTGGCTGCCACAAAACACCCATGTCCCCGTGAACACCATAGGCACCAAATACAGCTCCGAGAACGATTAGAATTCCAACAATGAAGAACATTTACAGTTCCAAAATTCCCTCTGAAGACACTTTGAGTTTCGACCCGAAGGCCGCATATTTTTCAAGTTAGCTCAGACGCTATCGGTTAGAGACACATCGAGCAAGTTTTTATGTTATATCAAACGGCTTCAACATATTAACATGTATAACAACCTAAAGATCGCCATCAGCTGCAACATTCCGACGGCTTATCCGTCATGAGAAAGACAACAGCGCAATATGTACCGACTTTTGCCATGAAACCTCTGCAAAATCCAAGCAATACTTGTGCGAATAAATATCCGCCGATTTTGCTTGCCACGCTGGCAATATCCAGTGCAGGAGCCCTGTGCCTGCTGGCAACTGTTCTGCTGGTCCGGTACGCAAATACACGGGTATCCCTTCCATTGCTGCTTGCCTGCATCGGGGGAATTGGCGCGTTGATTGGCTTACGGTTACCGCTTGCCATTTGGTGGTTTCCGATTCTCCTGCTGTTCCCGGCGGCGTTGGCGGGAGCATTGTATTTGGCTATCCCGGGATGGATATATCTTGTACTGTTCATCCTGTTGTTGGTTATTTACTGGAATGCCGCCATCAGTCGTGTGCCATTGTATCTGACCAACCCCCGGACCTGGCAGGCGATTCTCGAAATCACGAGAGGAGCCGGTCAGGATTTTGTGGATCTCGGGTGCGGATTTGGCGGATTGCTGGTCTATCTCGGGCGGCAACGACCGGATATGAAATTTGTTGGTGTCGAATCCGCGCCACTGCCATACCTGATTGCGAAACTGCGTATAATTCTCAGTGGTACCAACAATGTTGACATCCGGTACAGGGATTTCTGGGACTTCCGACTGACAGACTTCGATATCGTTTATGCATTCTTATCACCGGATCCGATGCCGCGCTTGTACCGGAAAGTTGAACAGGAAATGTGCGCGGGCTCGCTTTTTATCAGTAATTCCTTTGTTGTTGACGGGCACCCGCCGGATGAAACGATTGACGTCGATGATCATCGGCAGACCCGGTTAAACATCTGGAAACAGTGATCACCGGCTGCGTCCCTGGTCGGAATCGAGCAATCGGGTCGGAAATCCATCATTTTCCAGCGTTCTCAAAATTTCGTTGACGTGGTTTCGGTCCAGCGTCTCCACCACCACGTCAAGATCCGCTTCCTTGATCGGCACGTCGAAGTTCAAACGTTGATGGTACACTTCGATGATATTGCCGCCACAGGCACCGATCAGACCGGAAACCCTGGACAGTACACCCGGTGTGTCCGGCAACTTGATTCGCAAACTGACCATGCGGCCTTCGCGCACCAGCCCCCGCATCAACACCGACGACAACATACGCGAATCCATATTGCCACCGCTGACAATCAGTCCAACCCGACGACCGGCGAATCGGTCCCGGTGGTCGATCAGGGCTGCCAGCGACGCTGCACCCGCGCCCTCTACGACGATCCGGGGCCCTTCCAGATAAATCTGAACCGCTTTTTCGATGGCAATTTCATCTACCAACACGATGTCAGTTACCAGCTTCGTCACAATTTCACGGGTTAGTTGCCCGGGATTTTTCACGGCAATCCCCTCGGCGATAGTGGCGCCCGCATAATCCGGTACAGGTTCGTCCGCCGACAGGCGCGCCATCGACGGATACAGGACTGACTGGACACCAATCACTTCGATTTTCGGGTTAAGGTGTCTGGCGGCGATAGCACACCCTGAAATCAATCCGCCACCGCCGACCGGAACAATCAATACGTCCAGACGGGGTTCATCCTCCAGCATCTCAAGCGCAACCGTCCCCTGACCGGCGATAATATCGGGATCATCAAATGGGTGAACAAATGTTTTCCCTTCGACCAGGCAGAGGTCCAGTGCGGCTGCCCGGGCATCGGAAAAATTTGCGCCCTGCAACCGGACGCTCGCCCCCAGAGCTTCCGTTCGACCAACTTTTGTAAACGGTGTGCCTTCCGGCATGAACACCGTCGCCGGGATTGCCAATCGTTTGGCGTGATAGGCAACCCCTTGCGCGTGATTTCCCGCCGATACGGCAATGACACCTGCCTGTTTTTCCGCAGTTGACATCTTCGACAGTTTGGCCAGAGCACCACGCGCCTTGAATGATCCGGTTACCTGAAGGTTCTCCAGTTTGGTGACAACATCAATGCCGGTCTGGCGGGAAATGGTTTCCGAGTACAGGGTAGGGGTTCGCACCACCTGACCGTTCAGAATGTCCGCAGCAGCATAAATATCGTTGGCGGTAATACTCAATCAATTTCTCCTGACGTCTGTCATACGGTCAACCGGGAGTTATTTTGCCTGTCAATCAATGACCGTCTCCTTGTGCGGGCACCAGCAACAATGCCGGCGATGCTGCGCCGACAGATTCTCCCGATCCCGGAAACTGTATATACTTTCCGTCCCGCCAGCCCACCAGCATATCCGAATAGTGAGCTGACAGGGGGTTTCCAGACTGGCCGGTCGCAATCATGAAGCGGGAGTTGGCCATATTGCCAAGATCGTAAATCCCCCGAAACCCCGGTCCATGCACATGCGCAAAGGGGGATCGTTCATTGTTCGGGCGCGTTGCACCCCGATTGACCGTATAATCACCGCCATCAGTCGAAATCGAGATATCGACCAGTCGATTGATCAGCGGCACCCTTGTAAGCGTCTTGTGCGGGAACACTGCACGATGGACATCACCCCATCGCCATCGCTTTACGTCTGCACCAAACTGCGATGAAAGCTCGGCGATCGTGGCGACAAACGCGCGGGTCACGATGGTATTGCAATTTTCTACTTCAGATGTTGCGATATCATCGCACCAGCCGGGGACAGTGTTGAGCGCGGATTTTATAAATCTCGGGCGCAAGGTAAGATAGTCAGAGGTCAATGGACCCAGTTCGTCACTGTACATCAATTTGTTGATGTTTCGCATCCACGTGGTAAATATCAGGGGCTCTGGTCGATCACGCGCCATTTTACCGTCCCAGGCGGCAAGCAAAACCTGCACCTGACGATGCCCCACCTCCCGTTTGTCACTGCTTTGCACGCCGAGATAACCCAGCAATTGAGGCAAAAATTCCTGCGCCATCAGGGAAACGGAGTCGTTTTGCAGATCCTGCATCCGCCCGAGAGAAATTCTCCCCGGTCGTGCAAGCAGCTGCTGAATGCGTTCTGCCCGGTATGGTTCAGCCCAGTCGCGTGCAATAAAATAACGATAGTCGTCACCGACAATCCGATTGTTGGCATTGAACAGGCGCGAACCGGTCGGGTCAAACCGCGACGGCATTTCGGCGAACGGTATATTGCCGCTCCAGTCGGTGTGACCGTTCCAGCCGGGGCTGGGTACGATTCCGGATCCGGACCGCCGAACCGGAACATTTCCGGCCGTCCGGAATCCGATATTGCCGGTGACATCAGCATAGGCAAAATTCAGCACCGGCGACTGGACGTGCTGCAATGCCTGTTCAAACTGACGTCGGTCTGACGCCCGGTTCAGTGCATAAAATGCCGACATGGTCTGGTCATCGTCAGCCAGATACGTTGCCGACAGCGCAATCGCGTAGTCCTTGCCCGCCAATTGGCCGAGATCCGACCGAAGGTCGGAAATCACAGGGCCATGGCGGGTTTCCCGGATCATCACGGCCTGATCTGGCTGCCCCTTGGTTCGGATGACCTCGCTGCGGTTGACCAGTTCTGCGGCCCCCTGCGGGGTGACATAATAATTTGGCCGGGTACCATCCAGTTTTTCAACAAACAGGTCTTCTGTGTCTGCTTCCGTCGACGTGATGCCCCAGGCAACGGCACCATTGGTTCCCAGCACATGAAAAGGGACGCCGGGAACCGTTGCGCCCATGATGTGAAGGGTCGGCGTATCAATTTTTGCCAGATACCACATAATGGGGGCGGCAAAACCGAGATGGGGGTCGTTCGCCAGCATGGCTCCGCCGGTATCGGTCAATGCTGGCCCGACCACCCAGAAATTGGACGCCCCTTTTGGCAAACCGATAGGCCAGGGCGGTAAATCATCCAAACCTGCCCATAGATCGGTTGTATTCGGAAACGCCAAATTTACAGCCGATACCGGCGCGCCGGTTGGATAACCAGGCCACAATTCCAGCATTTTTTTCGCACCCAGTCTTTTGGCAATTTCGGCACGAAGAACTTCGGTCCTGAAATTTCCGGCCAGTCGGGTCGCCATAATTTTCCCCCAGACAAGCGAGTCGGTAATTTTCCAGGGTTCAGGGGTATATCGGAAAACGGCAAATTCGATACTCGGAAGGCCTGACCGGCTCTCAATCCAGGCGTTTACGCCACGGGCATAACTTTGAAGAGCCTCTCGGACCGGCTGGTCAAGCTTTGCGGCCTGCCGTTCAACCCGCTGATACAATCCGAGAGTGCGCATCCAACGATCGGCACCAATCGCCGGTTCGCCAAATATTTCCGCCAGCCTGCCGGCCCCGAATCGTCGCATGGTTTCCATTTGCCAGAACCTGTCCTGGGCATGCACATAACCAAGTGCAAAATAGGCGTCTGCATCCGATTTTGCAGAAATATTCGGAATGCCCTTTGAGTCACGGAGAACGGAAACCGGCGCACTGATTCCCGGCAAGAGCAGGCGTCCGGACGTCTTCGGTAAGGATGTCTGCAACCAGAATATACCGGCAACCAGAATAACAACGATGGCAGATGGTATGCCCACCAGGCCGACGAGCAGGGTCTTTTTCATATCAGGTGCTCCGCGTGTCGGTGATTCGCGGGAGCGCCTGATCGGGCGAGATGCCCGCAAATTCCGGATCGGCCTGTTCCGGCAATAGTAAATCCATGTATTTTCACCTGTCCAATGCCACTCATCCTGTACACCGATCCGGTCAGGATAATTGCACCTGTATGAACGATGAACTATAAGGCTGCACTTAATCACTATTTTCCCGCAATGACGATCAGGAATCCCGACCATGACGACAGGACCGCTTCACGGATTACGTGTTTTTGACCTCACTCGAATTCTCGCGGGGCCGTCGTGTACGCAAATGCTCGGTGACATGGGCGCCGATGTTATCAAGATTGAACGGCCGGGTAGTGGTGATGATACCCGGCGGTTTGCACCACCGTTTATTCAGAATGATCGCGGTGAAGATACTGACGAAAGCGCCTACTTCTGTTCAACAAATCGTAACAAGCGTTCATTGACGCTGGATCTGACCCAACAGAAAGGGCAGCACCTGGCCCGTGCCCTGATTGCCAAGTGCGATATTCTGACGGAAAATTTCAAAACCGGCGGGTTGGCAAAATACGGATTGGGCTACACTGATTTACAGGCCGACTTTCCCGGACTGGTATATTGTTCGATTACCGGATTTGGCCATACCGGACCCTATGCTCCGCGCCCCGGGTACGATGTCCTGATTCAGGGAATGGGAGGATTCATGAGCGTAACCGGCGAACCGGAAGGTGACCCGCAGAAGGCCGGAATTCCCATATCCGATCTGATGGCCGGCATGTATGCGGCTGTCGCCATCAATGCGGCCCTGCGGCACCGGGAGGTCACCGGCGAAGGACAGTTTATCGATATCGGCATGCTCGATACGACCGCCGCAATGCTGTCAATCATGGGGGCCAATTATCTGTCGACGGGCAAGAACCCGCCGCGACTCGGCAACGCCCACCCGAACATTGTACCCTACCAGTCATTCGCAACGGCAGACGGCGACATTATTCTGGCAGTCGGCAACGACGGGCAGTTTGAACGGTTCTGCAAATTTGCCAATACAGAACACTTTCTTGACGATCCACGCTTTGCAACCAATGGCGCGCGGGTCCGCCACCGGGATGAACTGATCCCGATCCTGCGCCAACTGATCCTTGCCAAACCGTCCAAACACTGGCTGGAAGGTCTTGAAGCCGTCAACGTCAGTTGCGGGCCCATCAATACACTCGAGCAGGTTTTCGATGACCCCCAGATCAAGGCACGTGACATGCGGTTGCAAATGAACCATCCGGTGGCCGGTGACCGTCCCATCGACCTGATTGGCAGCCCGCTTCGCATGTCGGCGACTCCGCCTACCTATCGCCGGTCACCGCCGACGCTGGGCCAGCATACCGATGAAATCCTGAGGGAGTTGTTGGGAACCAGTGACGCGGACCTCGACAGTCTGCGGGCCGAAGGTATTATCTAGGGCGGGTCAGACCATGCCATCATCCGACCGACGGTGTGAAATCGCGGACCTGTCCGGCAAACGTCACATTGCCTACCGTGAGTGGGGAGCCCCCGACAATCCGAATATACTGGTGTGCGCACACGGATTAACCCGCAATTCCAGAGACTTTGATGCGCTTTCCAATGTACTGCATAAAGACTACCGGATCATCTGTATGGATGTTGCCGGGCGAGGCGACAGCGACTGGTTAAATCGACCGGACGATTACAGTTATCCATTGTATGTTTCCGATGCCCACATCCTGCTGACCCACGCCGGGTGCCGTGGCTGTGACTGGTTGGGAACTTCAATGGGCGGCGTCATCGGCATGATGCTCGCCGCAGAAAAGCCGTCGCCAATTCGGCGATTGATCGTAAATGACATTGGGCCGATCATACCAAACAGCGCATTAAGACGAATCGCCAAATATCTGGAATTCCGTCCTGCGTTTACAAGCTTTCAGCAATTCGAGACCTACTTGCGTCAGGTTCACGCACCGTTCGGCCCCCTGACAAACGAACAATGGCATCATCTGGCGATCCATAGTTCCCGTCAGACCGGGACCGGTCACTGGGACTTCAAATATGACCCGGCAATTGCGATACCCTTTGCAAGGCTCACCGACGATGATATTGATTTGCGGTCGATCTGGGACGCCATATCCTGCCCTGTTCTCATGTTGCACGGTCGCGAGTCCGACATCCTGACAGGGGATATTGTTGCGCAGGCGCAGGCTCACGGCCCCGGACTGACAGTCCATCATTTTGACGGTGTCGGACATGCGCCTGCACTGATGGAAATAGACCAGATACAGTGTATTCAAAATTGGCTGGCAGGTTGATACAATATTGAAACATGCCGAAACGCCATAGAAATACATATGACACTAAAGTGTGTATATCTTGGCAGGAAAAAGATTTATGTATATTGGATGGCGCGATCTCAACGTGCAAACTGACTGTAACATTGACGGGTTGGAGTATTTTTCGATATGAGTAACGCCCTCGCTACGACTGAAGCACACCATGACCTGACGGCGACTCATCCGGGTGAGGACCTGAATGATTTTGTGACTTTTTTTGTTGCCGATCAGATGTTTGGAATTCCGGTTCTGAAAGTTCAGGACATTCTGACACCGGACAGAATTGCCTCGATCCCGTTGGCACCGCCAGAAGTTAAGGGGTCCATTAATCTCCGGGGCCGTATTGTCACCGTGATTGATGTACGGGTCCGCCTGGGCCTCAAAACGCTTAAACAGGTCAAGGGGGTCGGAAACATGGGCGTCACCGTCGAACACGACAACGACCTTTATACGCTTCTCGTAGACCGGATCGGTGATGTGGTTGGTCTGTCGAATGATTCATATGAGAAAAACCCGGCAACACTGGACCCGAAATGGCGCGAGTTTTCAGGTGGCGTCTATCGGCTTGAAAAACAGTTGATGGTTGTTCTCGATATTGATCAGATGCTCGACATCGCGGAAGCCGGGGTCTAGGCGTTATCCGGCACGGAGTATTCTGGCAGCGTCCAGGGCCGAATAGGTCAGAATGCCATCGGCCCCGGCGCGTTTGAAAGACCGCAGTGCCTCCATCATGACCGTGTCGTAATCCAGCCAACCCTGGTCGGCGGCCGCTCTGAGCATGGCGTACTCACCGCTGACGTTATATACGAACGTCGGCAAACCAAAGCGTTCCTTGACCCGCCAGACAATATCGAGATAGGGCAGGCCGGGTTTCACCATCACGGTATCGGCACCTTCCGATATATCCAGTGCAACTTCACGCAGAGCTTCTTCCGTATTGGCGGTATCCATCTGATAGGTTTTTTTGTCCCCCGTCAGGGCACCACTCGAACCGACCGCATCACGGAACGGTCCATAATAGCCGGAAGCATACTTTGCGGCATATGACATGATACCGACATCCTGAAATCCTTTCGCATCCAGCGCGTGCCGGATGGCGGCAATGCGCCCGTCCATCATGTCAGACGGCGCGATAATATCACAGCCGGCCTCAGCCTGAACGACAGACTGTTGACAAAGGATTTCGACGGTCTCGTCATTCAGGATCACGCCCTCACGAACGATGCCATCGTGTCCATCCGAATTGAATTCATCCAGTGCGACATCGCAAATAATCCCCATTTCCGGTACATCCGATTTCAACTGACGTACCGCCCGACACACGAGGTTTTGCGTATTGATTGCTTCCCGTCCGTCCGGCGTCTTGAGAGATGGATCAACATACGGGAACAGGGCAATGGCCGGAATTCCAAGATCGCGCGCTCGGGCAACTTCGGCAGACAACAGATCAATGCTGAACCGGTCAACTCCTGGCATCGATGGAATGGGCTGCCGCTGTCCGTCGCCTTCCACCACAAACACCGGCCAAATCAGGTCGTCCATCGACAATCTCGTCTCGGCCACCAGCCGCCGGATCCATGGTTGCGACCGATTGCGTCGCAGACGGGTATCTGGAAAGGACGGATGCGGGCTGGATCCGGGATTATTGTGCATCACGTGATTTCCTTGCGTAATCCATATTCAAATTGCAGGAGGGTAACCGCAGGCAATGCCTGACCTGAACGAATATCAACCAAGGTTCCTTGCAAAAGTCAATGAAATCTCAGCGACACGTTCAGGGTGCCGATGCGGTGCCTGTTTGATCCAACACCCCGTTTCCTGCTATTTTCTCCAGACGATATCATCCTTTACCGCAAAAATACGGCAGTAGTCCGGTAGCAGATTCTCATGCCCTACACGGCCGTCCTCACATGCATACAGCGCCCCTTCCAGGGCATTTTTCCGATTGTCTTGCAACACCCATGCACATGCCTGTTCTGATCGGCCGCCCTTTGAATAGGCAAAGGCACCGACTTCGGCGTGCCAGATTTTCGAAATATAATTACGAAACAGGTTGCCGCAGGTTCCCGACATAATGTTACCGGCATAGGCTCTGGCGCGCGCCTTACCGCTTGCGATCACCGGGCCGGTACCTTCCTGCATGGATTTCTCAACAATTTTTTTGTGCCGGTTTGTAAAGTCCGCGATCTCTTTACCACTCAACCCTTTCAGGCAATTGGCGGCGGCATTTTTAGCCTGATCAGCCAAACCGTGATGCAGGTCCCCTGTGGCATGGGTTGCAATCAAGCGGACATTAATGCCCCGTTTCACCGCCAGATCACGGTATTTTTTCTGTCCGTCGAAATCGACAATTTTGTCCTTCGGGTCGCCCAGAATGAAAATTCGGCGTTTCTTCGTCGGACGGATATCTGCCATGTGATCGATCGGATCCCAACTTTTCCGGAGGCGGAACCGCAGATCGGAAAACCCGGCAAAATCCTTTTTGATTTCATCCTGATAGTTCAATGGTGCAGATGCCATGACACCGCACGCGACGTCGTCTCGAAGTGTCAACAACTGGGCCACCACATGGCCGCCGCCGGATTGTCCGGCCAGGGCAAATTCCTTGATACCATACTTGTTTTTCAGGATATCGAGAGCGGCATTCAACAATCTCCCCTCTTTGCCGACCCGGCGTTGTTCAAAATGATTGCCAGAAGACCCGAATGTGCCCGGTCGTGCCATCAGAACATAAGGAAGGGCAAACTTGTCATGCCACTTCCGCGAGTCGGCCTGCATGGTCGCCGGTGTCAATGAGTTGTAAGCAGACCAGATATCAAATTGGCCGATATCGCCGGTGAAATAGACCATCGCCTTGTTGGAACCGGAGGACAGTCCGGCCGGGTAATACCGGATACATTCACCAGCCCCATCGGCCATTGCCCAGATTGAATTTTGACCGGCCCGGCAGTTGGCCGGCGTTGATGAGGTGCCGTGAACGTCCTGATCCGCATTGAAGGACGTGGCTGCGGGGTCGATCAACGGGTCGCTGACACAGGCCGACAGGACAAGCAGTGCATACGATAGCACGGCAGACCGGCCGGGCAACCCGGATAACATCATACTAATTCGATCCGTCCAAATCTTTCGGTTGCATCAATGTCCTGTATAATACACCCGGCTGAAACCTTCAATCGTCCGGTGCCATGCGGGAGATGTTGCCAATCAACGGGAATTTACTTTTGACCGCACACTGTTTACGTTAACGTAAACGTCAATTAATAATCAGACGATGTATTCGCGCCAAAAACAGGCGTACAATACCTTCACGTTTCGACCAAGCCTGATTGAATTCCGGAGAGATACTCATGCCAGATGACGGCCAGCCTCGACCAGTTACACCATCTGCCAAATATTCCGCCAAAAATCCGGTGCGGTTTGTGACCGCCGCCAGCTTGTTTGATGGGCATGACGCGTCGATCAATATCATGCGTCGCATCTTACAATCGGCAGGAGCTGAGGTTGTTCATCTGGGACATAACCGATCCGTCGACGACGTCGTGACGGCGGCAATCGAGGAAGATGCCAGCGCCATTGCTGTCAGTTCCTATCAGGGCGGTCATGTCGAATACTTCAAGTACATGATCGATTTGCTGAGTGACCGGGGACGTGCCGACATCAGGGTGTTTGGCGGTGGCGGCGGTGTCATCGTTCGAGACGAGATTGAGGAATTGCAGGCCTACGGAGTTGCCCGTATTTATTCGCCCAACGATGGCCAGTCGATGGGTTTGCAGGGTATGATCCATCAGATGATCGAACTCGCCGATCGTGATCTTGCGGAGAGCCTCCCGACCGACCTGAGCGGACTTGCGGCAGGCAACACCGCCGATCTTGCACGGGTGATAACCGCTCTGGAACAGGACAGGCTACCGGCCGCTCATGCGGCAGATATTATGTCCCTGGCGCGGAAAAGTGGCGGCGTGCCGGTACTGGGGATTACCGGCACGGGCGGGGCCGGAAAATCGTCCCTGACCGACGAGTTGATCCGGCGGTTCCGACTATATTCCGGTGAGCCCCGGATCGCCGTCATTGCAATTGATCCGTCGCGACGAAAAACCGGCGGTGCCTTGCTGGGAGACCGCATTCGGATGAACGCGATTTCGGGCGGGAACGTCTATATGCGATCCCTGGCGACTCGCCGGTCCGGCTCCGAAGTCCCGCCGGCGACACCGCAGATCATCGCGGCCTGCAAGGCGGCCGGATACGATCTGGTCATTGTTGAAACACCTGGAATCGGGCAGGGTGATACGGCCATTTCCGAACATGTTGATATATCCCTTTACGTGATGACTCCTGAATTTGGTGCCGCCAGCCAGCTTGAAAAAATCGATATGCTGGATTTCGCGGATGTGGTCTGCATCAACAAGATGGATCGCAGAGGAGCCCTGGATGCACTCAGGGATGTTCGCAAGCAAGTCCAGCGCAATCGTGAAGCATTTACGGAGGCCGTAGAAGAGATGCCGGTTTTTGGTGCCATCGCATCGCGATTTGCGGATGCAGGCGTCAGTGCGCTGTATCTCGAACTCCTTCGGCAGTTTCAGCATAAGGAGTTGAACAGCTTTTCAACAACCTTACCTGATCCGGGCGTCAGGTCATCAGAACCGGGAATTGCCATTGTACCGCCGGAACACCAGCGTTACCTTGCGGAAATTTCCGATTGTGTGCGGGAATACCATCGCACCGTCGAACAACAGTCACAGATCGCCCGGGAACGTCAACAGTTGATGGAAAGCAGCCGCATGTTGAAAGAGTCCGGCGCGGATGATACATCACTGGAATGCCTGATTAGTGCCCGCGACGCCGGGCTTGATCCACGGGCCCGCAAATTGATCGAAATGTGGCCAAGTGTCGTCGAAAGTTATTCCGGTGACGACTATGTAGTGAAAATTCGTGATCGAGAAATCCGCACGGTGCTCAAGACGAAAACACTGTCAGGCAATTTCATTTCGCGTGTATCGTTGCCGAAATACCGGGATCACGGCGAACTGCTGAAATGGCTGCTGAAGGAAAACCTGCCGGGAAGTTTCCCCTATACTGCTGGCGTTTTCGCGTTCAAGCGGGATGGCGAGGACCCGACCCGCATGTTTGCTGGCGAAGGAACCCCTTACAGAACCAATCAGCGGTTCAAGTATCTGTCTGAACACTCACCGGCTAAACGCTTGTCGACAGCTTTCGATTCCGTCACCCTATACGGGTTTGACCCGCATGAACGCCCTGATATTTATGGGAAAATCGGAAACTCCGGTGTCTCGATTGCGACCCTGGATGATATGAAGGTTTTATATGACGGCTTTGACCTGTGCAATCCGTCAACCTCTGTTTCCATGACCATCAACGGTCCGGCCCCCACCATCCTGGCGATGTTCCTGAATACAGCCATCGACCAGCAACTTGTTAAATTCCGCGGTCAGAATGACCGTGAACCCACTGATGGAGAGTTCGAAAAAATTCGCACGTGGGTTCTGGAAAATGTTCGTGGAACGGTGCAGGCAGATATTCTGAAGGAAGATCAGGGACAAAATACCTGTATATTTTCAACCGAATTCGCGTTGAAAATGATGGCCGATATTCAAGAATATTTCATCGAGAACCGTGTCCGCAATTTCTATTCGGTTTCGATTTCCGGGTACCATATCGCAGAAGCCGGTGCCAACCCGATCTCGCAACTTGCGTTTACGCTGGCCAATGGCTTCACCTTTGTCGAAGCATATCTGGCGCGCGGCATGCGAACCGATGATTTTGCACCCAATCTGTCATTCTTTTTTTCCAACGGCATGGATCCGGAATATACGGTTATGGGTCGGGTCGCGCGACGCATCTGGGCGACCGCCATGCGGTTCAAGTATGGTGCCAATGAACGGGCACAGAAACTGAAATATCATATCCAGACGTCCGGCCGATCGTTACACGCGCAGGAAATGGATTTTAATGATATCCGGACCACGTTGCAGGCCTTAATCGCGGTGTATGACAATTGCAACAGCCTGCATACCAATGCCCATGACGAGGCTTTCACAACGCCGACGTCTGACAGCCTGCGCCGAGCACTGGCCATCCAGTTGATCATCAATCGGGAATGGGGATTGTCGAGAAACGAAAATCCCAATCAGGGGGCTTTTATTATTGATGAACTGACGGACCTCGTTGAAGAGGCCGTCTTGCAGGAATTTGAGCGAATTAGCGAACGTGGCGGCGTTCTAGGAGCCATGGAAACCGGTTACCAGCGGTCGCGTATCCAGGAGGAATCGTTGCATTACGAAACCTTGAAACATGACGGCTCGTTTCCGATTGTTGGCGTCAATACTTTTCTCAATCCGGATCCGGGCGAGACCGCGGCCACGCCCGAACTTCAGCGCTCAACGGAAACGGAAAAAAAAGGGCAAATTACCAGGTTGCGGGAATTTCAGGCCGACCATGCAGACCGATCAGCGGAGATGCTTGACCATCTGAAAGCGGCGTCAACCCGTGGAGAAAATGTATTTGCCGTACTTGTCGACGCCGTCCGCGTATGCTCTCTTGGCCAGATCACGGATGCGTTATTTGATGCAGGCGGGCAATACCGACGAAATATGTAGTGAACATCACCATGAAACCTGAAGATGTCAAATTGCGGGAAGTCCTGTTCGAATTCCATCAGGTAGGTCAGGCTGTTCGGGTGGTTGCACTTGATCCAATCAGCGGAATAGAAGCCATCATGGTTGGTGCCTCGGGATACGGACAGGAGACTCTGAAACGCCTTGCAACGCAAAAATTGCGGTATGTAATTGCAAAAAGGCACACCGCCAGCGGGAAGTAGGTTTCAGGAGGGTTTACGGCCCAACCCGATTTGTTTGGCAAAATCAGATCGACGCTTGGCGTAATTAGGCGCAACCATCGGATAGTCGCTCGGCAAGTTCCATTTCGTCCGGTATTCTTCCGGGGTCAAACCATATGACGTACGAAGATACCGCTTGAGCATCTTCAGTTTGCGTCCGTCTTCCAGGCAGACCAGATAGTCGGGAGTCACTGACCGGCGCACGGAAATGGCAGGTTTACAGGCGATGGAATCCTCTTCAGGTACGCATTTACCAAGCCTTTCCAGCGCAGCATAGGTGCCGTTGATGAGCGGCGACAATTCTTCCCGGACGATTTGATTGCCGCCGAGATAGGCCGACACGATATTACTTGTCATGTTCAGCAGATCGGCGTGTGACACTGACTTTTTGTGGTCTTCACCCATAATCCCCCCTCCGATTCTGTTTCCTCTTTACATTTTGGCGGGCAATATACGTGTTAAGAGAATTGTCGACAACCTCGGAAATCGCTGGGAATTGGCGTTTTCTATTTGCGTTTTTGGAAATCGGGGATACAGAGTTGCGATATATATTCGGCCCTTTTCGAGGGCTTGTGTTTGATTGGCAGTCAAGAACGAGATATGGTATCGACATCTGCGAGGCGGCAAGAATCAGTACTCAAGAACAATATGCCTGTCTGTGAAGAAAAATATTTATGAGGGTGGGATGCCAACTGAGACAATTGCAATTGCCAGCGACCATGGCGGGGTTGATCTCAAGTCTCTGTTGATTGTGGACCTGGAAAAAGCCGGTTATTCGGTTCTTGATCTGGGCACCCATTCATCTGCCTCGGTTGACTATCCGGATATCGCTTACGCACTCGCCAGGGTTATCCGCGACGACACAGTTGCGCGTGGCATTCTGTTGTGTGGTAGCGGGATCGGAATTTCGATTGCCGCAAACCGCTTTCCCGAAATCCGGGCGGCGCTGGTCCATGACGCGCTCGGTGCCCGCCTGAGCCGACAACACAATGACGCAAATGTGCTGTGTTTGGGGGGACGCACCACCGGCCCCGACGTGGCACGCGATTGTCTCGATATTTTTCTGCGTACAACGTTTGAAGGCGGTCGACATGCCCGGCGCGTTGGCAAGTTATCAAATCCGATCTGAATTTACTGACCAAAAGGTGATCTGAAAATGCCCGATTCCTCTACCGACGACACATCTGTGGAACTCGACAACTTCTTCAATCTTGGAATTGCTGAACGCGATCCGGGTGTTTTTGCATCCATTCAGGATGAGTTGGGACGTCAACAACACCAGATCGAGCTGATAGCGTCGGAAAATATTGTTTCGAGGGCCGTTATGGAAGCCCAGGGCAGTATCATGACCAACAAGTATGCCGAAGGATATCCCGGACGGCGGTACTATGGTGGATGCGAGTATGTCGATGTCGCCGAGGCGCTGGCGATCGAGCGGGCAAGAATGTTGTTCAACTGTGAATATGCCAACGTACAGCCACATTCAGGTGCACAGGCAAATGGTGCCGTGATGATGGCCCTGGTCAAACCCGGTGATACCATTTTGGGAATGTCGCTTGCGGCCGGTGGACATTTGACCCATGGCGCACCACCCGCACAGTCTGGCAAGTGGTTCAACGCAATCCAGTATGGCGTCAATCCCGATGATCACCTGGTCAATTTCGAGGAAGTTGAACGCCTTGCCAACGAACATCAGCCGAAGCTGATTATTTGCGGCGGATCCGCCTATCCCAGAACGCTCGATTTTGCCAGATTCCGAAAAATCGCCGACTCTGTCGGCGCCTATCTGATGGTTGATATGGCTCACTTTGCCGGACTCGTTGCAACCGGACACCATCCATCGCCGCTGCCATTTGCAGACGTCGTCACTACGACCACGCACAAAACCCTGCGCGGCCCGCGTGGCGGCATGATTTTGAGCAATAACCCGGACCTTGGCAAGAAATTCAATTCCGCCGTTTTTCCCGGCCTGCAGGGCGGACCATTAATGCATGTGATCGCTGCCAAGGCTGTCGCCTTTGGTGAAGCGCTGGAACCATCCTTCAAATCCTATTCCCGGCAGGTGGTGGATAACGCCCGTCTGTTGTCCGACACCCTGAAAACGCGTGGATTTGATATCGTTTCCGGTGGTACTGATACCCACGTACTGCTGGTCGATTTACGGCCAAAAGGGCTGAAGGGCAATGCAGCAGAAGAAAGCTTGGACCGTGCCGGAATGACGTGTAACAAGAACGGTATTCCGTTCGATCCGGAAAAGCCGATGGTCACGTCAGGCATCCGCTTGGGAACACCGGCGGGGACGACGCGCGGATTCGGACTCGAAGAATTCAAGCAGATCGGAAATCTGATTGGCGATGTGCTGGATCAACTTGCAGACAATCCGGACGATAATAGCGCGGCAGAAACTGATGCACGTATGAAAGTCCGGTCACTTTGCGAACGTTTTCCGGTCTATTCGGGATTGAAATAAATCGGCGTTTCTGATCTGCGGCCAATGCCGCAATTCAGAATATCACAGGGGAGGATCTAAACATATGCGCTGTCCGTTTTGTGGCCATGACGATACCCAGGTCAAGGATTCCCGACCTACTGAAGACAATACGGCGATCCGTCGCAGAAGGTCCTGTCCGGAATGTGGCGCACGCTGGACCACATTCGAACGGGTCCAGTTACGTGAACTGACTGTCGTCAAAAACGACAATGACCGCGCGCCATTTGATCGAGACAAACTGGCCAAATCTCTCAGAATCGCTCTGTCGAAACGGCCGGTCGGTGAAGACCGGATTGAACGTATCGTCAATTCCATCCAACGTCAGTTGGAAACCTCCGGCGAGAGTGAGATTCCGACCAAGGCGATCGGCGAGATGGTTATGGAAAACCTGCGAGAGCTTGATCAGGTCGGATATGTGCGATTTGCCTCTGTCTACCGCAATTTCCGGGAAGCCAAGGATTTCGAAACCTTTGTCGAAGAATTGAGTGAATAAAGCCTTTCTGAACGCACTTGACATTGACCATATGCACCATGCCATGGCGCTGGCACGGCGTGGCCTGGGGCGTGTGCACCCCAATCCTGCAGTCGGCTGTATTCTGGTTCGCGACGACCTGTCCGGTCAGGTGGTTGGCCGGGGCTGGACACAACCCGGCGGTCGGCCACACGCCGAAACAGAAGCCATTCGCCGGGCCGGTGCACTGAGCAAGGGTGCTACTGCATACGTAACGTTGGAACCCTGCAATCATCAGGGCCAGACGGGTCCGTGTTCGGATGCCCTGATCAGAGCGGGCGTGCGACGAGTGGTGGTCGCCATCGAGGACCCTGACCCGCGAACCGCCGGTGCCGGTATCGACCGCCTCAAAAATGCGGGAATTGAGGTGACGACAGGCGTGCTTGCTGACCAGGCCCGGCGCGTGAATGCCGGCTTCATTTCACGCATAACCCGTCAACGCCCGATGATTTCATGGAAAACCGCGACATCGATGGACGGACGCATTGCAACAATGTCAGGCGACAGTAAATGGATCACTGGCGACGCGGCACGACGGTTCGGACACTTTCTTCGCGCCCGGTACGATGCCATCATGATTGGCAGTAAAACGGCATCGGCCGACGATCCCTCACTGACCTGTCGCCTGCCCGGCATGGAAGACCGGTCACCAATCCGTATTGTTGTCAGCGGACGTGGCGGGTTAAATCGCGAAAGCCAGATGGTCAGATCGGCGCCGCAGATTCCGACCCTTCTTTACACTTTGACGCCTCCGTCTGAATCAGCCATTGAGCTGGAGAATTACGGGGTCACGGTCATACCTGTTGCTGCAGACCCTCAGGGTAACGTCTCCGTCAGCCACCTGGCCACCGACCTGGCTGATCGCGGTGTCACACGACTTCTTGTGGAAGGCGGTGGCTCCCTGGCCGCCAGTTTTCTCCGCCACGACCTGATAGACCGGATTTACTGGTTCAGAGCCCCGATACTGATCGGCAGGGAGGGGCGTCCCGCCCTTGGAAAGACCGGATTCGAGCGCCTGAGTCAATCCCCGGCATTTACCCGCCGCTCAAACTGCGTTATGGGTGCCGATACACTGGAAATTCTGGACCGCACCTGAAACCGGACTGGCCCGCCACCACCCGAGATTGGATACAATGTTTACAGGAATAATTACAGATCTCGGTCGGGTTCGGTTCGTCGGCGCAAATCGCGATACGCGGTTTGAAATCACAACCGGGTTCAACACTGATGATATTGATCTGGGCGCATCGATCTGTTGTTCCGGGGTCTGTCTGACGGTGATTGAAACCGGTCCGGACTGGTTTGCCGTCACCGTATCAGAAGAAACCCTGTCCAGATCAACGCTGCAGAGCTGGCAGCCGGGACGAACCATCAACCTTGAACGGGCGTTGAAGGTGGGTGATGAATTGGGCGGACATATCGTTTCCGGTCACGTCGATGGCGTCGGGCAACTGGTGCAGCAGGTGCCGCAAGGCGGGTCAACGCGGATGGTATTTTCGGCCCCAACCCCACTTGCCCGGTTTGTCGCTGCAAAAGGGTCGATCACCATTGACGGGGTTTCTCTCACGGTCAATCAAGTTGATGGCCCACAGTTTGGCGTAAACGTGATTCCGCATACCTGTGACGCAACGACATTGGGACAAATGTCCGATGGTGATCAGGTCAATCTGGAAATCGACATGCTGGCGCGCTATGTTGCCCGACTTCTAGAGAAGGAATAATTTCAGTGCCGCACACCAAATACCTGTCCTCCATCGACGAAATAATCGAAGACGCCCGAAATGGCCGGATGTTCATACTTGTTGACGATGAGGAAAGGGAAAACGAAGGCGATCTGGTCATTCCGGCCCAGATGGCGACGCCGGAAGCCATCAATTTTATGGCCAAGTTTGGTCGGGGTCTGATCTGCCTGACGATGACCCCGGAGCGCCTGCGGGAACTGGAATTACCGCTGATGACACAACGAAACGGGTCGCGCCATCAGACCGCGTTTACCGTTTCAATTGAAGCCCGGGAAGGTGTGACCACGGGTATATCCGCCTCTGATCGGGCGCGTACAATCGCCGTCGCCATTGACCCGTCCAAAGGTGCCGATGATATCGCCAGCCCGGGTCATGTATTTCCTCTGGAAGCCCGACCGGGTGGTGTGCTGGTGCGGGCCGGACATACCGAAGCGACGGTTGACGTGTCACGGCTGGCCGGACTCAACCCGTCCAGTGTCATTTGTGAAATCATGAATGAAGACGGCACCATGGCGCGCATGCCCGATCTTGTGAAATTTTCCCGATTCCACAATCTCAGGATCGGTACGATTGCCGATTTGATTGCATATCGCCTGAAGCATGACCGAACGATTGAAAGAACGATTGAAACCAACCTGACCAGTAAAAATGGCGGCGAATTCCGGATGATCGTTTTTACCGACCAGGTTGCCTATGCCGAACATATTGCCCTGATAAAAGGCGATATTTCCGGCCCGGAACCGGTTCTCGTTCGTATGCATGCCCTGAATGTTCTGGATGATGTTCTTTATGATGTGTCGTCAGGTAAAAATGGAGAACTGGATGAAGCACTCAGAATTATCGGCCAGCAGGGACGGGGCGTTTTTGTGCTGATTCGGGAACCGCAGAAAAGCAAGCTGTCAGATAGGGTTCGCGCCAAACTGGCCGGTTCGGATACCCGCCATTCGCCGGTGCCAGCCGGCGGCGATTTACGTGATTACGGGGCAGGGGCGCAAATTCTCCTTGATCTCGGTATCCACGATATGATCTTGCTGTCCAATACAAAACATAACATCGTCGGACTCGACGGCTACGGCCTTCGTGTTGCCGGTCAACGTCCAATCGTAACCACTTAACATTTAAGAGAAAAAGACTGGAAATCGCGCTATGACAGATTCTCCCCGTGTCCTGATTGTGGAAGCACGGTTTTACGAAGACATCGCCGACCAACTGGTCACCGGCGCATCACACGTTTTGGAAACCGCTGGAATATCATTTGATCGAGTGGATGTACCGGGCGTATTTGAATTACCTGCCGCCGTCAATTTTGCCGTCCAGTCTGGCATAAACCGGACCGCCCCGGTCGACTATGCGGGCATTCTTGCGCTGGGTTGCGTGATCCGTGGGGAAACAGATCATTACGACCATATCTGTCGGGAAACCAGCCGGGCCCTGATGGAATTGACACTGGATCATTGCCTTGCATTCGGCTTTGGTGTTCTGACCTGCGAAAACGGCGAGCAGGCCCGCGTCCGAGCCAACCCGACTGGCGACAAGAATGTTGGTGGCAAGGCGGCGACAGCCTGTCTTCGAATGCTGGAAATAAAAACATCATTCGGGTTAACCCGGCATGAATGACAAACAGGACCCAGCCACGCGACGAAAGACGGGTCGGGCGGGACACAAGACCAGTGCGGCGCGGCTGGCGGCTGTTCAGGCATTGTATGAAATTGACCTGACAGGTGCCGGTTCCAGTGACGTGATCGACGCGTTTGTCGACAAACGCTGGCGATCTGTGACCCTTCGCGATCCGGATGCAACACCCGGCGAAGGGGGGCGGGCCCGATTGCCCAATCCGGACCCCGATTTTCTGAAGGTGCTGGTGGAAGGTGTCAGTCATGGACTGTCCGGGATCGACCCGCTGATCGAAGGTGTCCTGGACGGAGAATGGACACTGGAACGACTGGATGCGTTGATGCGCAGCCTGATCCGCGCCGGAACCTTTGAGTTGCAACATTTATCAAACATTCCACGGGGCACGGTCCTCAGTGAATACGGTGATCTTGCACATACCTTTTTCGATGAAAAGGATGCCAGGTTTGCCAATGGCGTTCTCCGTCAACTGGCGATCCGTATTCGCCCTGAAACGTGATGTTGACGGGTGATGGGTGAATTCGACATCATCGCCAAATACTTTGCGCCCCTGAGCAGGGGTGAAAGAGGGGCATTCAATCTGACCGACGACGCCGCTGTCCTGGATGTCCCGATTGGCAATCAGATGGTCATTACATCTGATTGTCTGATCGCCGGGGTTCATTTTCTGATGACCGACCCACCGCCCACCATCGCCCGCAAAGCGCTCGGCGTAAACTTGTCGGATCTGGCCGCAATGGGCGCCCGACCGCGCACCTACACCCTTGCCGCCGCATGGCCATCTTCCCTTGACGAAAGCTGGATCGCCGGATTCGCACAAGGACTTGATTTCGCGCAGCGGGCGTGGGGCGTCACACTTGTTGGCGGCGATACCGTCAAAACAGACGGCCCCCTGACACTGACCATCACCGCTTTCGGCGAGGTCTATGACGGCCAGGCAATCATGCGCTCCGGCGCCCGGCCGGACGATATCGTCTTCGTCAGCGGTACAGTTGGCGATGCCGCGCTCGGCCTGCTGGTCAACACCGGGAAATTATCGGCGATGTCTTCGGCAGACTCCAGGTACCTGATTGATCGCTACCGTTGTCCACAACCTCGTATCGACCTGGGCCCCCGATTATGTGGCCTTGCCAGCAGTGCGATTGACTTGTCCGATGGATTGCTTGCGGACCTGCAGCATGCGATGGATCAATCCAATGTGCGTGCTGATGTTCGAGTGTCGCAACTGCCGCTATCCGACGCCGCAGCGCGAACATTACAGAAACACCCGGAGATCCTCCAGAATATCGTGTGCGGTGGCGATGATTACGAAATCCTGTTTACCGTATCACCCTCTCGACAGAATGAAATTTCCGACTTGTCAAAACACTTGTCATTGCCGTTGACGTCAATCGGCAGTGTTGGAAATTCGGTGGATCATCCGACGGTTACCCTTGTTGATGAAAACGGCCAGGAAGTCGTTCTTGCCGGTCCGCCCGGATACCGGCACTTCTGACGTACCGTTTTGCCAGTCGTGCCGGGCGTATTTCATAGGGAGGGGTCGTTGGTTGCAGTCCTGTTCGCACGGAAAATGCCGACCAGCCATTCTGCAACGGCCTCAAGCCGGGCAGTTCGACGAACCTGACCGTTGGTCAGCATCCATACTTCCCGTTGCACGACCGGGTCGCCCAGTGCCACCAGGTCTTTTGATCGATGACCAAAATGATATGGTAACAACCCGATCCCCAGACCACTTCGAATGGCATCCCGCATGGCAAGACCGCCACTGAAGCGAAACTGAATTCTGGCATCCGGTATGTTGGTCGATATCCACTGTGATTCCGGCAGTCCATCCAGCCCGCTATCATAGGTTATCCAGGGCAATGCATGGATGTTATCGGTGCCTGCACGTGCAATCAGTTGCGGACTTGCAAAAATGGCAAACCATATATCCGCAACCTTGCGCACAAGGTCATTTCCCGACAAGGGGCGCGCCAGGCGCAGTGCAATATCTGCTTCCTGACTTTCCAGGTCGAGATTGGCGCCCGTTCCAATGAGTTCCAAATTGATCCGGGGATATTCGTCGGCAAAAGACTGCAGGTTGGGAACCAGAAAATCTGCCAGCAGAGGATCCACCGCCGTGACGCGGATTGTGCCAGACAGGATACTCTCGCCGGAATTGACCGAACCGACAAGTTCCCGAACTGATGAAACAACATCGTCGGCCTTTTCAAGAACGGGCAACCCCTCTCTTGAAGGTTGCAATTTGCCACCGATCCGGACAAAAAGCGACATTTGGAGTACTTTCTCCAGCCGGGCCAGCCGACGGGCAACGGTAGTCTGATTTACACCCAGATTCGCTGCGGCAGCAGACAACGTGCCAGCCCGGAACACTTCAGCGGCAAAACGAATATCCTGCCAGTCAAAATTCTGCATAATTGCAGATTAACCATGCAAACTTCGGTATATCAATCTTAATATCGCAGAATTATGCTGCCTTATGAATTCAATCCCAGCGGACAACGAACCGATGAAAGATGGTGCACACATGTCAGATCCGAAAACACTTCTGCAATTTGCCGGGGCAGACCTGAGCGCAAATTCATTTTCCGATTCGATCTTGCTGACGATTGATCAGCAGAACGAATATGTGTTCGGAGAACTGCCATTATACAACATCGATAGCGCGCTGTCGGAAGCCGCTGTCGTTCTCGAAAACGCCCGAGCTGCGGGAGCACCCATCATTCATATTGTCCAGGCAGGTCGCTCAGGTGGCCTGTTTGATCTGCAGGCAGCACGCGGGCAGATCGTCGACACGGTAATGCCACACGCTGGTGAGCGCGTGATCCGGAAAATCCGGCCAAACAGCTTTTCAGAGACGACTCTGGAAGCTGATCTGCGACAAACCGGCCGAACTAATCTGATCGTAACAGGTTTCATGACTCATATGTGTGTCAGTTCGACGGTAAGAGCGGCTCTCGATCTGGGCTTCCGCACCACCATCGTCGCGGGCGCAACGGCGACACGCGATCTGCCGTCGATCTCGGGCGGTCCGGTTATCAATGCAGGAACCCTGTCAAATGCGTCATTGGCAGCTTTGGCGGACCGGTTTGCCGTGATTGTTCCCGCGGCAAAAGACCTGAAACCCGGTTGAGCCTGATCGGTCGGGCCAGCAAGGTGGCGCACATCAAAATCTGTTCCTCTGGTGCAGCTCGACCGGAAGGTTTCCTTTGACCGGATAAACTCGTAATAATGGGGAATTGCGGTCGGCCACCGGGGGAATCTCAGCGTGAAAAAAATACTGATCATCGTCGCGGCGTTACTTATTCTTGTAGGCGGAGTGGTCAGCGTCCTCAAATTCATGGCAATCGGGCCATTTGCCAAGGCTGAAGCCGTCAAGGTCGCGCCGGTTCAGGAAGAGGTGAAATCCATTTTCATCGATATGGAACCGATCCTCATTCCCATATTCAAGGGCGACACGGTTGCTGCGAAAGTCCAGATTCAAATCAAGCTGGAAACCAAAAGCAAAGACAATGCCATTAAAATTCAGCGCAGCATGCCGAAAATCGCCAATGTTTTTATAACTGATCTGCATGCCTTTCTGCCTCGTCTCATCAAACAACAGGAACGGGTCGACGTTATTGTCCTGAAAGCACGACTTCGCGAAATCGCCGACCGTAAACTGGAAAAGGGTTTGATCGATGATATTCTGGTGCAATCGGTGCTCGATACACCGGCAGACTAATGCATTGATATGACGCCAATTTACATGATTCCCATGCATGCCAATGCAAACTTCCGGAAAACCGCCGGATGACAACTGCAGACCTGTTGCTTTATCACGATATTTCTGGCACGGTCCGGAAATTTCTGGATTTGAAGTACGACCGAACCGCCAAAGAATGAAGAAAAATTTCACACGGCAATCAGAGTAGGCGGCTGGCAAGTGCAAACGCGCTAGATCATCCGCCTGTGTCCTAACAAGAGGGGTTTGAGGATGAGTCTTTACCTATTGGTAATTGTTTGTGGTGTTATAGCATTGGCATATGGTGCCTGGGCCGTTCGTTCCGTTCTGGCATCACCAGCCGGAAACGAACGCATGCAAGTTATTGCGGCGGCGATTCAAGAGGGTGCCAGCGCCTATCTGAACCGTCAATATACCGCTATATCCGCAGTTGGTATCGTAATCGGTGTTCTGCTGGGTCTGAAACTCGGCATGTTGGCCGCAATCGGTTATTTTCTCGGCGCAATTTTGTCCGGTATCGCCGGCTATATCGGCATGAATGTGTCGGTTCGCGCCAATGTCCGCACAACGGAAGCGGCCCGCAGTGTCGGTCTGGCAGGCGGTCTCGACGTTGCCTTCAAGGCCGGTGCGGTCACCGGCATGCTGGTCGTTGGCCTCGCGTTGCTGGGCGTCGCCGGATATTACATCGTCTTGAGAGGCATGATTGACACGTCGACGCCCGAAGGCATGCGACATGTTCTCGAAGCGCTTGTCGCGCTTGGATTTGGCGCATCCCTTATTTCGATATTTGCCCGACTGGGCGGCGGAATTTTCACGAAAGGGGCCGACGTCGGTGCCGACCTTGTTGGCAAGATCGAAGCCGGTATTCCCGAAGATGATCCCCGCAATGCCGCTGTGATTGCCGATAACGTCGGGGACAACGTCGGGGACTGTGCCGGTATGGCCGCCGATCTGTTCGAGACCTATGCCGTCACAATTGTTGCAACCATGCTACTTGGCGCAATTTATTTTACCGGCGCGCAGCAGGAAACAATGATGCTGCTTCCACTACTGATCGGCGGCGTCTGTATCCTTGCTTCTGTTGTCGGAACATCTTTCGTCAAACTGGGGAGCAATAATTCGATTATGGGTGCGCTGTACAAGGGTTTCATCGCCACGGCCGTGATATCTGCCCTCCTGATCGGCGGCATTATCTCCCTCTATATCGGCTGGAACGAGACCTACAGCATGGCTAACGGCACCGTTGACGGTACACAGCTGTTCATCTGCGCCATGGTTGGACTGGTCGTCACCGGGTTAATTATCTGGATTACCGAATACTACACGGGAACAGAATACCGTCCGGTAAAAAGCGTCGCGGCAGCGTCGGAAACCGGTCATGCAACAAATATCATTCAGGGAATAGCCCTGTCGATGGAAGCAACCGCACTACCGGTCATCGTCATTTGCGGTGGTATTATTGTCGCGTACATGCAGGCAGGTCTGTTCGGTATCTCAATGGCAGCAACAACCATGTTGGCACTTGCGGGTATGGTCGTTGCACTGGACGCGTTTGGTCCGGTGACCGACAACGCTGGCGGCATTGCAGAAATGGCGGAATTGCCAGATGATGTGCGAAATACGACGGACGCTCTGGATGCTGTCGGCAATACCACCAAGGCGGTCACCAAGGGGTACGCCATTGGATCAGCTGGTCTGGCGGCGTTGGTGTTGTTTGGCGCGTTCTCGGAAGATCTCAGCCATTATTTTCCGCAACTTGATGTCACCTTCAGGTTACAAGACCCGTTTGTCGTCATCGGGTTGTTTATCGGCGGAATGTTGCCGTATCTTTTTGGCTCGATGTGCATGATGGCGGTCGGCAGAGCAGCTGGCGCGGTCGTCGTTGAAGTTCGCCGCCAATTCAGGGAAATTGCCGGCATCATGGAGGGGACGGCAAAGCCCGAGTACGGTCGTTGCGTGGATCTGCTGACCAAAGCGGCGATTAAGGAAATGGTTCTTCCTTCGTTGCTGCCAATTTTTGCCCCGATCGTCATGTATTTTGTGATCAATGCGATTGCTGGCCAAACGGCAGCTTTCTCGGCCGTTGGTGCCATGTTGATGGGGACAATTGTCACTGGATTGTTTGTCGCATTGTCGATGACCGCTGGCGGAGGTGCCTGGGACAATGCCAAAAAATATATCGAAGATGGCAATCACGGTGGCAAGGGTTCCGACGCACACCATGCCGCCGTAACCGGCGATACGGTCGGTGACCCTTACAAGGATACCGCCGGACCCGCAATCAACCCGATGATTAAAATCATTAACATTGTCGCGATCCTGATGCTGGCAATTTTGGCGTAACAGTCAGAAACCAGAGAAAAATAAGGCCCCGGAGCGACACCTCCGGGGCCTTTTTCGTCTGCCGTCAGCTACAGCGAAATTCATCTGACGCGCCGTGTAATGTTGCGGTCTGGCTTGAATTATACATCTTCCATCACGCATTCCCGCTGACCGGGCCAACCTCGAACGTGGTGTTATTGTCGGCCTGTAAACCGCCGGAAATTCCCAACAATCTGCTCGATTACGGTCATTTTGCTACCATAGGTCGGCGTTTGCCGATCAATTGGAATTACCTTGTTGGCAGCGTCAAGCCCGACTTCTGTCTTGTCCGTCAGAATGCCTTTCTTATCGAACTCCAGCATCAGAACATGGCGTTCTTTGACTTCTGGCTTGAGCCAGGCCAGTGTTTCCGTGCGTTCACTGATGTAGAACCATGTTTCTTTGCCGAAGGTTGCAATGGTCGACGGGGACCCCAGAATTTCCGCCACTTCATCTTTCGTAATATCTCCGGGTTTCAACTCCGCAACCTTGCCCTTGTCCGGCAGGTTTCCGCTGGTGTGAATGCGCGGGGTGCATGCACTGGCGAAGCTGACGAACGACAAAAGAACTGCAACAGTGACGATTTTATGATTTACCAAACCAGTCTCCATGACGATGGTATCGATCGCCGCAATACATTGTATGTAGGCGAGGAAAATGACTCCGACGAAGCGGGTTGTCAATTCCGGTACCGACAGTATGTTGTCGTATGACGTTTTAACTGAATTTCGGAATGCGGCGGTGTTCAACATATTCAAGAAGTCACCGGTCGAAGATACCGCGCACAGGCTTTACGTGACGATTGTCACCCAGGCTCGTCGGCCCATTTTCTACAACGATTTTGCAGTTCCCGACACCACCGATGGACGGTTTGATATGGTCGTCTTGCACGCCTATCTGTTGTTCCATCGCATGAAGCGGGACCAGGAAACGACCGGCGATCTCTCACAAGCTGTTTTTGATCTGATGTTTGCTGACATGGACCAGAATTTGCGCGAGATGGGCGTTGGTGATATTGGCGTCAGTCATCGGATCAAGGGTATGATCAAGGCATTTTATGGTCGCCTCGACGCCTACGACCGGGGACTACTGGACCCGAGCGACGGGCAACTGGTCAAGGCGCTCAGGCGGAACCTCTATCGGAAATCCGAACCGGAAGACTTGCTGGTGGGCTGTATGGCACAATATATCCGGAGCGAAATAACCGGTTTGGCCGCGCAAGACACACAACAGATTCAACGCGGAGAAATCACCTTCGGTTCCCCCGTTCTTCCTCCGAGGATCGGGAAATGAGCCTCATTCCACCCCACAACCCGATAACACCCGAACTCTATCGTCCGGTCACCGTTACCGCCCTTAAAATTGGTCCATCCAGGCAAAGCATTGAGACGACGGAGGAAGAGCGCCGTCGGCTGGCCGACCGCTTTGGATTACTTGCCCTGACAACACTATCGGCGTCACTGCAGTTGACCCGAAAAGGGCAGGGACAGTCGATCAGAATAACCGTAACCGGCCAGATCAAAGCCTCTATAATGCAATCTTGTGTCGTCACACTTGATCCCGTGAGCACCGATATCAATACCCCTTTTTCAATATTATTCGATTCGGAAGCTGAAGAAGATAAAATTGATTGCGACCCCGAACCGGACAGCAACACAATTGTCGAACCGATTGTCGGCGACATCATCGATCTGGGAGAGATGCTGGCCCAGGTTCTGGCCGTCGAGATTGATCCGTTTCCGCGGCGCGAGGAAGTATCAAAAATTGATTACTCTGCCTCGACACCTGACAGGGATCACAATCCGTTTGCCATCCTGCAAAAACTGAAGGATCAAAACTGACAAGCCGGTGACATTTTGTAATTCGGCTTGCTCTTGTCCGTCATAACCGTTAAATAAGCGCTCCCCTTAACCAAGGGTAAATGATCGAGGTTCCGAAAAATGGCTGTTCCAAAGAAAAAAACATCAAAATCAAAACGTAATATGCGTCGCTCTCATGACGCTCTCGGCACGTCAGTTTATGGCGAATGCGCCAACTGCGGCGAGCTGAAACGCCCCCATCACGTTTGTGAGGCGTGCGGTTCTTACGACGGACGGGATGTGATCGAGGTCGACGACGCCGCGTAAGGGACGCTGTTCATTCACGTCGCTTGTGCTTATAAAGGCCATCGTGCCTGATGATCTCGCATACAACAGCTGGGGATTCGCCTTTGTCTGAACGGTTGATTCTGTCCGTTGATGCCATGGGCGGTGACAACGCTCCGGAGATGGTAATTGAGGGCATGCAGTTGTCTCTCGAAAAACATCCCGGCACGAAGTTCCTGCTATTTGGCGACCAAAACCGCATTGCCCCACTGCTGCAACAATATCCCAGAATTGCTGCCGTCACTGAGGTCCGCCATACGCCGGACGCCGTCACCAACGATGACAAGGCCGCGCAGGCATTGAGAAGCGGACGCAACTCCTCAATGCGGCTGGCCATTAATGCTGTCAAAGATGGTGAAGCCCACGGTGTTGTATCGGCCGGCAATACCGGCGCCCTGATGGCCATGGCGAAATTTGTCCTGAAAACCCTTCCGGGGATCGACCGCCCGGCATTGGCCACCTACTTTCCCACCAAAACCGGGCAAAGCCTGATGCTGGATCTGGGCGCCAATATAGAATGTGATGCCGAAAACCTTGTCCAGTTTGCTGTTATGGGTGAAGTGTTCGCCCGCCAGGTCCGGGGCCTGCAGTATCCATCTGTCGGAATTCTGAATGTTGGCGCGGAAGATCTGAAGGGAAAACAATCGGTCAAGGAGGCTGCGACCATCCTGCAGGAAACGGATCTTCCCATCAAATTTCATGGTTTTATCGAAGGTGATGACATCGCCGCAGGCACCGTGGATGTCATCGTTACGGATGGTTTCACTGGAAACATCGCGCTTAAAACGGCAGAGGGGACGGCCAAACTGTTTGGCGGATTTCTGAAAGATGCCTTGTCGTCATCGATCATGTCGTCGATCGGCGCAATGCTGGCCCGACCCGCCCTCAACCGGCTCAAAATGCGCATGGACCCACGTCGCTATAACGGTGCCATGTTATTGGGTTTGAACGGAATATGTGTCAAAAGTCACGGCGGCATGGACGGCCTTGCATTCGCCAACGCGATCGGTGTGACAGCAGACCTGATCACAACGTCCGTCAATGACAGTATAAAAGCTGACTATGCCCGACTTCATGAGGGCGTGGCGCCGGAACATTTGGAATCTCCAGAAAAATGACCCAACGTTCTATTATTCTCGGTTGCGGATCATATCTGCCCGACCAGATCGTCACCAACGACGAACTGTCCAGGCGGATTGACACGTCGGACGAATGGATCGTCGCACGGACCGGCATTCGCCAGCGCCACATTGCGCCTGCCGACCAGACGACATCCGATCTTGCTCTACAGGCGGCCCGCCGCGCACTGGATCATGCCGGTGTTGCCGCCAGCGAGGTCGACCTCCTGATTCTGGCAACCACCACGCCGGATCAAACCTTTCCGGCGACGGCGACAACAGTCCAAACCAGGTTGGGTATGACCAATGGTGCAGCGTTCGACATTCAGGCGGTCTGTTCCGGGTTTATCTACGCCCTGTCCGTCGCCGACAATTTTATCAAGGGCGGGCAAGCGGAAACAATCGTTGTGATAGGCGCCGAAACATTTTCCCGAATTCTTGATTGGGAAGACCGGGGAACCTGTGTTTTATTTGGTGACGGTGCCGGTGCCGTTGTTCTTCGAAAGGCCTCCGCCAGCGATCTTGAAAGCAATACCAGCGAGTCGGGGCACAACCGGGGACGGGGTATCCTGTCTACCCATCTGCATTCGGATGGCTCGACCAACGACCTTCTGTATGTCGATGGTGGCCCCTCGTCAACCCAGACTGTCGGACATGTTCGTATGAACGGTCGCGAGGTTTTTCGCCATGCTGTCACCAATCTCGCGGCAATTGTCGGGGAAACGCTGGACGCCAACGGTCTCAGTGCTGATGACATCGACTGGCTGGTTCCACATCAGGCAAACAAACGGATACTCGACAGCACCGCCCGCAAACTGGGGTTACCCAGTGAGCGCGTCGTCGTAACTGTTGATCGGCACGCCAATACGTCGGCGGCATCCATTCCGCTTGCATTGGACGAGGCCGTCAAGGATGGCCGCATCAAACGCGGTGATCTGGTTCTGATGGAAGCAATGGGCGGTGGTCTGACCTGGGGTTCCGGTCTGGTTCGCTGGTAATCTTTCGACCCGTACAAAAACTGATTGGCAAACAACCTGACATCCCATTGATATATTGACGAAATTATCTACGGACGATACCCTTGGCACGAAGTAGAATGAGGGGATTTCAAGCATGGCTGGAAAAACGGTAACGCGCGCGCAATTAGGCGAAGCGGTTTATCAGGAAGTGGGCCTTTCGAGAAATGAATCGGCTGACCTGCTGGAAAGCGTTCTCAACCACATGTCTGACGCCCTGGAACGGGGCGAAGCCGTAAAGATATCGTCATTTGGCAGCTTTTCAGTTCGACACAAGGGTCAACGCATCGGTCGCAATCCGAAAACCGGCGAAGAAGTTCCCATATTGCCGCGTCGTGTCCTGGTGTTCCGCCCGTCGCAAGTCCTGAAAAATCGTATCAATGAGAATCGGACGCCGGGACAAAATCGTTAGACGACTGAAAACAGGTATTTATGTCCGCAAAATCTGCAACTGCTTTTCGCACCATCAGTGAAGTCGCCGGTCAACTGGATCTGCCACAACACGTTCTGCGGTTCTGGGAAAGCAAATTTCCGACCGTCCGCCCTTTAAAAAGGGCAGGCGGAAGGCGGTACTACCGACCTGAAGATATTGAACTTCTGATTCGGATTCGAAAATTGTTATATGACGACGGATACACCATAAAAGGTGTACAGAAATTGCTGCGCGAAGCCCCTTCAACTGGCGTGACGGCATCTAAAGAAGCGACCCGACAAAACACCCCCACCCGATCTGACGATAACACAATAGGCCCGGACATGGTTGAATTGAGAGCGATTGTCACGGAACTTGAAACCTTGCGAGACCTGTTATCGGAAACAGCTCGAACGAACCGGTAGCTTTTTTTTCAAATGCCGTTTGCCGAAGCCGGATGGTCTCAGTATAGTGCGCCGGTCGATTTGCAAAGACCGGCATTGTGGAATGTCGGGGGGTAGCTCAGTCTGGTAGAGCACTCGGCTGGGGGCCGAGCGGTCGCAGGTTCAAATCCTGTCTCCCCGACCAGTCTACGATGAACAGGGTCTGGTACCCGCGTTCGGGTGTCGGAAAGCGACCATGATCGCCCGGTTGAAAGTCGGACATGCCTAATTTACGGGATGATGAGCGTGAAGATATTTCTCGTTGCCATGCGGCGGTCCGGAACGACGACCTTTTTCGAATTGATGCGACAGGATGCTCGGTTCCGCTGTTATGACGAACCCTTCAATGGCATGTTGCGTGACATGCCAGGGGGTAATCAGTGGGGAACACAAACTGAATTCATCTCATTGTTTCAGGAAAACCCGGCTAAATTCTGGTCCCTGTTTCGACCGATATCCGGTAATTCGGAAATTACACCGGAATTGACCCCACTGCAGCGTCAATACCTGTCATATATTATCGGTAGCGCTGAACATGTTTTCATTGATTTCACCCGATGCAACTTCAAGATTGAAGAACTGAAGAAAATCGCACCGGATGCCATCCTGATCCACCTCCATCGACACCCCGCAGCCGTCGCCAGTTCCCATCTATTGCCGAGTTCCTGGAAACAGGGCCGCAAACTGAAACTCTGGCGGGCTCGACACAAGTTCTGGAAAATTCAAACAAAATACGACTTCTGGGGATTTGAAACCGTAATCGGACGACATCCGTTGTCCTCTTGCGGTCAGGCATTCAGCGAATTCGGACTGGATTCCGAATTGATCTATACTTTACCTGCTGTCGTCCGTCTGCTGGCCTTCTGGAAACTCAATTTTGATCGGGTCGAAGCGGATGCCAACACATTTTTCGGGCCAAATTTCCTATCCATTTCCCTTGAACATTTCTGCGAGAACCCGACCTCCTTTATGGAAACCCTGTATCAGAAACTGAATCTGCCGTCGGCACCGTTTGATTTTTCAGCCATTCACAAGGCACCCGGGTACGCGTTTCCTGATCACCCGGATTGGCGGAAGTATTTTGCAGTGGCCGGGTTGGATTCGGCTGCAGTGACGCTCGGATCGACAATTGCCCACGGTGCCCAAGATGGGCATTCCTGACACCCCGACAACACTCGGGCGAATACTGTGCGATTTCACCGGCGGACCCGTCGGTCACAGATTCCGGTCGGGCGGCGGACGGCGGCAGGCGTTGCCGCGGGCTATTGGCATGAAGGGAAACGTAAACCCCTGTGTGGTTGATGCAACGGCAGGTCTCGGGCGGGACGCCTTTCTTCTGGCCTCACTGGGTGCATCTGTGATTCTGATCGAACGATCAGAAGAGGTGTATCACCAACTTGCAGCCGGAATGGCGCGGGCCAGAACGGTCGGGCAAGAATTCGCCAGAATCATGGATCGCATGCGCTTGCTGTTTGGAGATGCCCGGGAGCTGTTACCGTCCCTGACACCGGAAATCATTCTGGTCGACCCGATGCATCCGCCCCGCACAAAATCGGCCCAGGTAAAAAATGAAATGCGGATCATTCGAGAGATCGTAGGAACAGACGATGATTCCGTCGCCTTAATGGAAATCGCCCTGGCAACCGCCCGAAAACGGGTCGTCCTTAAATGGCCGCGGCGCGCCGACCCGATGGCGGGCATAATCGCGCCATCTCACCAGATCATCGGCAAGTCGGTCCGTTACGACGTATTTCTACGGTCGCGCCAGTAAAAACAAAGGGGTTACCCGACTTCTCGGAAAACCCCTTTGTCTAATTGGCTCCGGCAGCAGGACTCGAACCTGCGACAAGCTGATTAACAGTCAGCTGCTCTACCAACTGAGCTATGCCGGATCAGGCATAAATGGAGGCGCGGACCGGATTCGAACCGGTGTAGACGGCTTTGCAGGCCGCTGCGTAACCACTCCGCCACCGCGCCGTTCGTCTTTCCCGGGAACCATTCGGCCCGTCGGGCATCGAACCCCGGCGACGAGGCAAGGGAACTTAGTCATAGTTTTTCGCTGGGTCAAGCAGCTGTTTCGCGACAAAGTCATTTAGTTGCGGGGCTGATCCATATCGGTGCCGGGTCATCCTGTATGGTCGCCGACTTCCAGCATTTTCCATGCATGCAGAGGGCGTATTTTTGACGGACGTGATTGAGTTTCCGCCAGCGAGCGCCTATAACTTGGACAGGATTGATCGTGAATCATGAGGACAAAATGGACTTTTCCGCTGCGCGCCGCAATATGGTGGACGGCCAGATACTGACGAACAAGGTCACCGACGAGCGGATCATCTCCGCCATGAGCGACCTGCCGAGAGAGAATTTTGTCCCGAAACCGCTCAGAGGCATCGCCTATGTCGACGAAGCTGTTGAACTGGGCGATGGCCGTTATATCATGGAACCCATGGTCGTTGCCCGCCTGATGGAATCGCTCGATCTGAAACCTTCCGACGTGGCACTCAGCATCGGTTGCGGCACAGGGTACGGGGTCGCTATTCTGGCCAGTATTGTCAACACCGTGGTGGCCGTCGAAAGCAGCAACAGTCTGGCGCAAAACACCAGCCGCACCCTGGCCGATCTGGATATCAACAATGTTGTCGTCGTTGAAGGTGCCTTGAACAGGGGGTATGCCAAACAGGCCCCATATGACGTGATATTCTTCGACGGGGCAGTCCACGACGTGCCGAAATCCATTCTCGTGCAGTTGGCTGATCAGGGTCGGGCCGCCGTCATTGTGCGGGATCGCGCCGGGATCGGACGCGGGCGATTGTATTTGCGGACGGGCGATCACATTTCCAGCCGTGAGCTGTTCGATGCCGGAACACCGGATCTTCCCGGATTTGACGTAGATAAGGTGTTTTGTTTTTGATTTTCCCGCTATATCTTGGGGTACCGCGAATCATAATTCAGTATAACAAGGCTGACTGCGGTCGCTAATGAAGAAGTGTCCCGGGAATATATGGCTGATTTCTGCGAATTTTCAGCGACTATTGACGTTCTGCATACGATCTGGCTGATTCAAGCTAATATATTCTGAATGTTAGACGGAAAAGCGGGCAATGACTTTGAAAATCGAATTGCATACAACAGGAAGAAACGTGCCTTTGCGACAGATGTCCGGGTTGTTTGGATTGCTGATGCTCGCAACTTCCCTGTATGCGCTCGGCATGACAGAGGCACGGGCGCAATCGGCAATGCCGGCCAATTCCCAGCCTCTGATTGAGGCGTTGACAACCGCCTACATGAACAACCCGACGCTGCTGGCCCGTCGGGCGCGGTTGCGGTCTGCCGATGAAGGCGTTCCCCAGGCTTTGGCGAACTGGCGGCCAAACGTATCCGTCTCTCTTGACGCCGGATATTCGGACGTTTTCAATTCAAACTCGACAGGCACCGCCCGCCAGCAATGGCGCAACAGCACAAGCTATTCGCTTGACGTCAGCCAGCCGCTGTTCCGCGGTGGGCGTACGCTGGCGTCGACCAGCAAGTCTGAAAACACGGTTCGTGCCGAACGCGCGCTCCTGATGGGGGTGGAACAAACGGTCCTGCTGGATACCGTCTCGGCATATATGGATGTCTTTCGGGATGAAGCCGTCCTGAAACTGAATATCAACAATGAACAGGTTTTGAGCCGTCAGCTGGAAGCCACGCGAGACCGATTCGACGTTGGCGAAATCACCCGGACGGACGTTCACCAGGCGGAAGCCCGACGAGCTAAATCGAAAGCAGATCGCATTCAATCCGAAGGCGACCTGGAAGCGGCTCGCGCAGCATTTCTGAACGTCGTCGGGGAAGCTGCGCCTGGGGGTCTGGGCGCGCCAGAACTGCCAGATGGATTGCCGGAATCGAAAAAACAGGTGCTCGAACTGGCCGCTTTGAAAAATCCGACGGTAATCGCCGCCGAATTCACGCGACTGGCAGCATTGGACAATACGGATTCTGTACTGGGCGAATTGCTGCCGGAACTCAAACTGACAGCCGGCCTGTCCCGCGCTTTTGAAACCGTCGCCGAGCAGGGCCGGATTGATACGGCAAAAGTCGGCGTCAGCCTGGCCGTTCCCATATATCAGCAAGGCGCTGTTTATTCCCGACTGCGCGAGGCGCGCCAGTCTGCGGCACAACAATCATTTACGGTCGATGAACAACGCCGAAAGGCCGTCGAAACCGCCTCCAAGGCATGGGAATCACTGCAGACCGCCGCCGCCCGCGTTACCTCGTTCGAAAGTCAGATAGACGCCAGCATTATCGCTCTGGAAGGTGTTCAACGGGAAGCGTCGGTCGGTTCACGTACAGTGCTGGACGTGCTCGATGCGGAACAGGAGCTACTGACCGCGCGGGTATCGCTGGTTCGGGCGCGACGGGATAAAATTGTCGCAATGTATCAGGTAAAATCGGCGGTCGGGCAATTAACGGCACGTGACCTTGGTCTACCTGTTACACTGTACGATCCGCGCGTGCATTACCAGGAAGTGCGCCGACAATGGTTTGGCGGTCGCTCATCGGGTGATGAGAAATAATCTTTGAATGAGGAGGGGGGAATGAACGCAGTACTGATATGGTCATCCACTCGATGCATTATGGTTACCAAGTATTAATAAAATTCAGACTAGTATAGAACGGTTGGCAAATCGTTTGGGTGGGGTATGAGCGAAGATAAAGCGCAGGAAGACGGCGACCAGGAACCTTCAATGGAAGATATTCTTTCTTCTATCCGGCGGATTCTGTCGGAAGAGGAAGAAGAAGCGGAAGCCGCCGCTCAGGATCCCGTTGTTGAGCCGGAACCGGAACCTGTTGTTGAACCGGAGCCGGAGCCTGTTGTTGAACCAGAGCCGGAGCCTGTTGTTGAACCGGAGCCGGAGCCTGTTGTTGAACCGGAGCCGGAACCCGAACCCGTGTTTGAACCGGAACCCGAACCAGAACCTGAGTTGGTACCGGAGCCGGAACCCGAATTTGAACCCGAACCTACTCCTGAACCGGTGCCAATGCCGCCACCACCGACACCAGACCCCATGCCTCAACCGATGGCGGAAATGCTGGAACTGACACCGGAAATGGTGGCGAGCGATATTATGTCGCAACCAACAGCGCGGGCGGGAGTCGACGTCCTTTCCGAACTTGCTTCGGCAATTCTGGATCGGCGGGATTTACAAATCCACTCCAGCGCCAAGGATTTGTCCCTGGAAGGGATTGTGCGTGAAATGCTGAAACCCATTTTGCGTGAATGGCTTGACCGGAATCTGCCGTATCTGATCGAAAGATTGGTCAAAAAGGAGATCGATCATATGATCAACCGTGCCGAACGATTGGACCAGTAACAGCCGTCTTGTTCTGTCACCTTGAACCGACCCGCTCGCCGGTCTAAAAACCCATTCAGAATTGATCCCAGCCACAAAAAGGAAACCGGCAATGCTGGAAAAGACCTATCGTCCGGAAGACATCGAATCCAGACACTATGCTGAATGGGAAAAATCAGGTGCCTTCGCCTGCGGTCGAAATCCTGATGCCACCCCCTATACGATTGTCATTCCACCGCCAAACGTGACTGGTCGCCTGCATATGGGGCATGCGCTCAACAATACCTTACAGGATTTATTGGTCCGATATAAACGCATGAAAGGCTTTGATGTGTTGTGGCAGCCAGGGACCGATCATGCCGGCATCGCAACCCAGATGGTGGTCGAACGTCAGATGGCTGAAAACGGAGAAACCCGGCACGACTACGGGCGAGAAAAATTCATCGAAAAAGTATGGGCGTGGAAAGCTGAATCCGGTGGCGCCATTACCAGTCAGTTGCGCCGACTGGGTGCCTCTTGTGACTGGTCTCGTGAACGTTTCACCATGGATGACGGACTGAGCCAGGCGGTGCGCAAGGTGTTTGTCGAATTGCACAAGGCAGGGTTAATCTATCGGGACAAGCGTTTGGTCAACTGGGATCCAAAATTGCATACCGCGATTTCTGATCTCGAGGTGGAATCACGCGACGTCGTTGGCAAGATGTGGTACTTTAAATATCCGATTGAGGGACGGGAACGACAGTACGTCACAGTCGGGACGACCCGACCGGAAACCATGCTTGGCGATGTGGCAATTGCTGTTCACCCCGATGATGACCGGTTTCGTGATCTGGTCGGGAAAAACTGTATCCTCCCGATCGTTGGTCGGAAATTGATTATCGTCGCCGACACATACGCTGATCCGGAAAAAGGGTCGGGCGCGGTCAAGATGACCCCCGCCCACGATTTCAACGATTTTGAGGTTGGCAAACGCCATAACCTCAAATTGATCAATATTTTCGACGAAAATGCTCACCTTAACCAAAATGTTCCCGAATCTTACCGCGGCCTTGAGCGGTTTGCGGCCCGTGCCAAAATATTGGCAGAAATGGAACAACTTGGATTATTGGAAAAAATTGATGAAAACCCGATGACTGTTCCATATGGAGACCGGTCCGGCGTTGTCATCGAACCCTGGTTGATGGACCAATGGTTTGTTGACGCGCAAAAACTGGCCGGACCCGCCATTACCGCTGTCGAACAGGGTAAAACGACGTTTGTACCGAAACAGTGGGAAAACACTTATTACGAATGGATGCGTAATATCCAGCCCTGGTGTGTGTCGCGACAAATCTGGTGGGGCCATCAGATTCCGGCCTGGTTTGGACCAGACGGCGATATCTTTGTCGAAATGACAGAACAACAGGCGCTCGCTGCTGCACGTGCCGTTTACGGTCGGGATGTCGAGCTGACCCGCGACACCGACGTGCTCGACACTTGGTTTTCCTCTGCCCTCTGGCCTTTTTCGACACTTGGCTGGCCAGAAGATGCACCGGAGGTGAAAAGATATTATCAAACGGATGTCCTGATCACAGCATTTGACATTATATTCTTCTGGGTCGCCCGGATGATGATGATGGGACTCCATTTTATGGAAGAAGTTCCATTTCATACGGTCTATATCCATGCCCTTGTGCGTGATGAACACGGCCAGAAGATGTCGAAGTCGAAAGGCAATGTGATTGATCCGCTGGAACTGATCGATCGATACGGTGCCGACGCCCTGCGCTTTACCCTGACCGCCTTTGCCGCCCAGGGCAGGGACGTGAGACTGTCCATTCCCCGTATTGAAGGTTATCGTAATTTTTGCACGAAACTCTGGAATGCGGCCCGTTTTTGCGAAATGAACGACTGTCGCCCCGTCGCTGATTTTGATCCGTCGGCCGTTTCTCTATCCCTTAACAAATGGATTGTCGGGAAAGTTGTTGAAGCAGAGCGCGCGCAGGTCGCAGCAATTGATTCCTATCGGTTTAACGATGTTGCCAACGCCATTTACCACTTCACCTGGGGAACATTCTGCGACTGGTATGTGGAATTTGCCAAGCCGTATTTGCAGGGCGAAGACGACCTTGCGAGGGCAGAAACCCGCGCCACTGCAGCCTGGGTTCTGGATCAAATCCTGCATCTGATGCACCCGATTACTCCGTTCATCACCGAAGAACTGTGGCAGCAACTCGACGGCAACCGGGCAACATCGCTGATTTTGTCGAAATGGCCAGAATTGCACGACAGTTGGATCAAGGCGGACGTCAATGACGAGATGGATTGGGTGGTGCGTCTGATCACGCAGGTCCGCGGATTACGTTCGGAAATGAACGTTCCACCGGCAGCCCAGATTCCGCTGTTCATAAAGGACGCCAGCGACCTTGAAAAAAACCGCATGGCTTCGCAGCAGGGCCTGATTTGCCGACTGGCCAGATTGACAGACTGTCAGGCCCTGCCGGGCGACATTCCCAAGGGAGCGGTTCAATCGGTGCTGGATAGCGCAACACTCGTCCTGCCGATCGCCGACGTCATCGATATCGCGGCCGAAAGCGCCCGTCTGGACAAGGATGTGGACAAACAGTTACGCGAGATCGAGCGATTTGAGAAAAAACTGGGAAACCGGAAATTTGTTTCCAATGCCCCGGCCGAAGTGGTCGCCAATGAACGAGAAAAACTGGAAGACGCCCGACAGGCCCATGCCCGACTGCTTGATGCGAAAGAACGGCTGGCCAGCCTCGTGTAGCGCGTCGGTGGGGAACCGCCGGAATATCTGGGATAAACTGGCGTGCTCACGTTTCGTTAACGGGCGCCCGGTATATTTTCACCGCAGAACGGTTTTACCGTTCCAGGAAATGGTGAGCTATGGATCAGCACCCTGATGCATTTGACGTTCCAAAGTTGGGAAACAGACCGACCCCGGAAGAACATGCCGAATATGTCATCATGCGGCTGGAACAGTTTATTCGCGACGGTCGCACCCTGGACGAAGGAATGTCCTTCAAGAAGTGGCAAACCATGGCAAAGGTAGAAATTGCGCTGGCTATTGCCGAGGCGGAAAACAGCCAGCAACATGATCAGATAAGCTCCCGACGAATGCTGTTCGTGTCTGCTGCGGCAATGATTACCATTGGTTTCTGGGGGACCGCCGTCAGCTTGCACCGGGTTGGAGAACTTGTCGGCGGCCTGATCATCCTGACCGCCGGATTCATTATGCTGGCGGTTGCAGGAGGGTTTCGTTATCGCAAATATCGCAATCGCAAAGACGGCCTGAACAGGGCAAAATCGCTGATCCGCATTGAAAATCTGAATAGACGGATCAAGCACCTTGAGCGGGAACTCGAAAAAGAAGAAAAGGATAAAACCAAAAAGCTGGACCGGTTGCGAAAACCCGGCGGCAAGTCCTTATACGACCTGTTCATGCAAGACCCATGATCGGTTCCCCGTACAAACAAGTTCCGATCTTTCCATCTAAACCAGTTGATCCAATGCCTGAATCAGGCGATTGACTTCCTCTTCCGTATTGTAGTGGGCCAACGAGCATCGGATCACGCCGTCATCCGGGTCGTCAATACCCAACGCTTCGATCAGGCGTTTGGCATAAAAATGACCGCTGCTGATCGCTACGTTTGCTTTTTGCACAGCGGTTGGCACAGCGGCTGATGTCAGGCCGTCCAGCAAGATTGAAAAGGTGGCAACGCGCTGCGACTTGTCCGCTGTATTTCGGCCAATCAGCCTGATTGCGGACGTCGAATTGACAAAATCAATAAATTTTTCGGCCAGTTTCTGTTCGTGATCCGCCGTCACCCCGTACACGCCCTTGACCCGGTCAAATAAAACATCCGACTGACCAGGAAAGTGATGTGTGGACAGGGCGTCAAAGTAATCGGCGATGCCAGCCAGACAGGCGATGGATTCGTGGTTGGGTCCTGCCGGGTTGAGCTTGGCGCTGGTTTGATCTTCCTCGATGAAATAGTGATACTGGCCGCGCGCCGTCAACAGCCGGTCCCGTTTGCCGTACAGGCATCCCATATGGGGGCCAAAAACCTTGTAAAAACTGAACAGGTAAAAATCCACATCCCATGCTTTAACGTCGGCTTCACGATGTGGCGCATAAGCGACACCATCGACACACACCATAGCCCCGGCGTCATGAGCTTTGTCGGTTATTTGCACGACGTCATTGATATCCCCGGTAATATTCGAGACATGTGGGAAAACCACCAGCCGGGTCCGATCGCTGAGCAGCCGATCAAGTAAATCGATATCAAGTTCGGCCGTTTCCGGATTGACCGGCCATTCAACGATTTTTATCCCGAATTCGGCCAGCCGACGCCAGGGCCCGGAATTGGCTTCGTGGTTCAGATTGGTGACGACAATCTCGTCACCAGCCTGCCACTGATGTCGAAGAGCCTGCGCCAGGACGTACACGTTGATCGAGGTAGACGCGGCTATGACCACCTCATCAGTGTCGGCGCCGATCATTTCGGCCATTAACCTGTGGCCGAGCGTCATCCGTTCCTGCGCCTTGGCCGAAGGTCCAAACGTCGCGCCTGGCTGGACCTGGTTTTCCGACATATAGGCCGTCATCCGCTGAATCACCGACGTCGGAACAAAGGCACCACCGGCGTTCTCGAAAAATGCCCAATCCCAACAGGTGTCTGGAAACTGTGAACGTGCAAACTGGACGTCAAATTCTACTGTATTGCGCAACGAAACATTCCTTGATTGATGGTGAGAAGGGACCGATGACTAGCCGGTTCCGAACATTGCCAGTGCCATGACGGCATCGGCCGTTAAAGATTGATCGCCAGTAAACCGGATACCGATAATTCCGTTGGAACACCAGACCGTATCGGCGGAAAACTGGCCAATTTTATCCAGGTCCAGCAAAATTTCCGTCCTGACGGTAACCGCTATGCCCGCCTTCAGTTTAGCACCGCCCGGTGAGATATCCAGAATGGCGCAGTCGGTCTGCACGTCGGTCAGAAAAAATTTCGCCTGAAACCGGGACTCCCGACGTTCTTCCGCACGCAAATTGGTAAAATCGGGCTGTGACATCGAGTTTGTTTCCTAACACAAGCGGCATTGGAGGGTAACGGGGTGACCAACCGGCTTGCAAGATATAATATGATCGCCATCTGTTTTGCCATACCCGACAGACCTTTGTTCTGCGGTTTCCTTTCTGGCCAGAAGCTGGCCCGTCCGCTATAGTCCGACCCCTGAACTATGGCTAATGCTGGAGACTGATCATGCCCGTATATCGTTCCCGAACTTCGACTCATGGTCGCAATATGGCCGGTGCCCGTGGCCTGTGGCGCGCCACCGGTATGAAGGACGGTGATTTTGGCAAACCGATCATTGCGATCGCCAATTCCTTTACCCAGTTTGTTCCCGGTCACGTTCACCTGAAAGATCTTGGTCAGATGGTCGCCCGTGAAATCGAACAGGCCGGCGGCGTCGCCAAGGAATTCAATACCATTGCGGTCGATGACGGCATAGCCATGGGGCATGCCGGAATGCTGTATTCCTTGCCAAGCCGTGAACTGATTGCCGATTCGGTGGAATACATGGTGAACGCCCATTGTGCTGATGCGCTGGTCTGCATTTCCAATTGCGACAAGATCACGCCGGGCATGTTGATGGCCGCGATGCGCCTCAACATTCCGGCCATCTTCGTTTCCGGCGGTCCGATGGAGGCCGGCAAGATGGAAATCGACGGCAAGGAAACCCATGTCGATCTGATTGACGCCATGATTCAGGCCGCCAACCCGAAAATCACGGATGCCGAGGCCGAGAGATATGAACGGTCTGCCTGTCCGACCTGCGGGTCGTGTTCCGGCATGTTCACGGCCAACTCCATGAACTGTCTGGCGGAAGCAATCGGGCTGGCACTGCCGGGCAACGGATCGATGCTGGCGACCCATGGCGACCGCAAGGAACTGTTCCTGCGGGCCGGGCGGCGAATTGTCGAACTCTGCCGGATTTATTACGAACAGGACGATGAAAGTGTGCTGCCCCGGTCGATCGGTTCGATTGAAGGTTTCACCAACGCCATGACAGTTGACATTGCCATGGGCGGTTCGACCAACACGATCCTGCATTTGCTGGCGATGGCGCAGGAAGGCGGCGTTGCCTTTGATCTGAACATTATTGACGGCCTGTCGCGAAAGGTTCCACACTTGTCGAAACTGGCCCCGTCCACCAACAAATACCATATGGAAGATTTCCACCGGGCCGGCGGCATTATGGGGATCATGGGAGAACTGGAACGGGTCGGGCTGATCGACCGCAGCAACCCGACGGTTCACAGCAAAACCATCGGCGACGCAATTGACATCTGGGATGTGCGCCGGACCGATAGTGATGAGACCCGGAAGTTCTATATGGCAGCACCGGGAAATGTGCCGACGCAACAGGCTTTCAGCCAGTCCAAGCGTTACAATAGCCTGGATCTGGACCGAGAAGCGGGCTGTATTCGCGCGGTTGATACGCCCTACAGCGCCGACGGTGGTCTGGCCGTCCTGTATGGCAACCTGGCGGAAGCCGGCTGCGTCGTCAAAACCGCCGGTGTGCCGGAAAATTGCCTGACCTTCAAAGGCGCCGCGGTACTGTGTGAAAGCCAGGACGAAGCGATTGCCAAGATACTCGGCGGCGAGGTCAAGAAAGGGGATGTCGTAGTGATCGTATACGAAGGCCCGAAAGGCGGGCCCGGCATGCAGGAAATGCTGTACCCGACCAGTTATATCAAGTCGATGGGACTGGGACAGGATTGCGCCCTGATCACCGACGGCCGATTTTCCGGCGGCTCATCCGGCCTGTCAGTCGGTCACGTCTCGCCGGAAGCAGCAGAAGGCGGCGCCATTGGCCTGATCGAAAATGGCGATCTGATTGAATTCAACATTCCCGGCCGGTCGGTCAACCTGCTGATCGACGACGCCGAATTGCAGCGTCGCCGTGATGCCATGAATGCCCGTGGGCTCAACGCCTGGAAACCGTTGACCCGGGACCGCAAGGTGTCCCAGGCCTTGCAGGCCTATGGCGCTCTGGCGACGTCTGCGTCGCGCGGCGCGGTTCGGGATGTCTCGCAAATTCAACGGGTCCCGGCGCAAGCAGCAGAATAGGCGCCCGTTTGCATTAACGGGCGGGAGGACACGGCATTGCCTGTTCCGGAACTGAGCGCAACCTTTCTGCTGGCGGCCGTACTGCTATCACCGTCGCCGGGGCCGGATTGATGTACATCCCGAACCGGTTGTCCGGTGTGGTCTTTGATCGGACACGGCTTTTCGGCTGGTGCAACAGCACCGCTGACTGCCCGACGCCAGAATTCTAAATTATTCTGACTGCTGCAGTAACCGGGACGGCTGAAACCCCCGGTTATCCCCATAAAACCCCATCAGAATCATCCTGAATTATATTTCAGATTAAAATAACATCATAATTATTTGAAAATAAAATAAAAACTATTTACGACGTAGTAGAATGCCCACCCAGAAAGTACACCTGATCGCCAAACCGGACGGCTTTCCTCCCGGCGACAAGACCTGAATGCACATACGCACCAGCACTGTCACCGGCGGTTATGCTGTTCTTCAAAATGGCAAAAATACGATCGCATGACAGCGGGGCAAAAGACTTCAAACCACGCACAATCAATAGATAGGAATTATATCATTAATTAGGCTTAATTGCAATAACTCTCGGATTGAAAATTGCCCCCCGCCAGGATGGTCTGGCGGGGGTTCGGAGGCGTTGCCCGTCTCAATTCCGGTATGACTTTTGTTGTATACCTATTCTGACGCAACCATGCCGCGCGCCAGATCAAGCAGGTCCTTGGCATTGGCAAGTTGATCTTCATCACATCGTTTCTGGGCAAGGTCCATGACTTCCAGCAAAATCTTCTCGGACTTGTCGCTAAGGTCCGGGTTGCTGCTGATCGCTTCCCTGGTGTCCGCGATTACACCGTAACACTGTTTCTGATCCTTGATTTCAATCGCCTGCGCGGTCCCCATCGTGACAGCCGGAAACGTTATCATGGCGCCGAACAATATCAACTTTTTCAGTATTTTCATTTTGGCCTCCAGAACATTAGGTCACCCCGGAAAATTCCGGAATTCCGGGAATTCTACCAGTTTCCTGTGAGCACGTATATATGCATTTGAGTAACTGAACGACCGTGCCATGACAAATTCTGACGGCATCCGATCAACTCCCAACTCCCGCCAGACGATGGTCGCCAGTGTCAACAGGGACACTGCCCGTCAGCGGGCGAACTGCTTGCGGGCATCCAGAATCCTCGCTTCGAAAAAAGCCTGATGCGTAGTGTCGCCAAATTTTGAGCGGGCCGATAGTTCCGCATCATGCCAGGCCAGTTGCAGCGAAAGCACGCCGCTGCCGACCTCACCGGCATAGACCCTGAGAAGCTCTTTCCTGAAAGCCACAACCCCCGGCGGCGTATTCGATGTATCAACGTCATCACACGCCACCTCGGCAATTATCCCCTGTTGCCTGTCCTGCTGATCACGATATCGACTGCGCACCAGTGGATCAGCCCGGCAACGCTTCGCGATGGCGGCAATCGGTATCTGAAGCAGACTCCTGACGATTTTGCTGTTGCGCGCCCTGGTCCGGACAACCGTCATCATCTCCGACCAGTTCTTGAAATTCTGACCGTCCGGAACATATTCGACCATCGACATGCCTTCGTTGGCCTGACGGAAAGTTTCCACCCACCCATCAGGAACCGTGATCGACTTTTGTTCTGCCGACCAGGTGACGGACGGAACCAACAACCCCTGCAGAAGGACAGCGATCAGAACCAGTGCCGGTATCTGACTGCACCGCATAATTTTTCTCACAACAGATATCTTCGAGTCCTCTTCAACCTCTGTTTTATGTGATACGACAGAATACTCTCCAGAGCACTTCCGGCAAACCAAAAATTGCTGGAAGTGCACTAACTCATTGATATCCCCGCAAAGTCACGTTCGCGAATGAACCTATTCGCTCCGGTTTTGCTCTAGTCCGTCAGTTCACACCAGACCGGCGTGTGGTCAGACGCTTTTTCCTTGCCGCGCGGGGTTTTATCAATGCCAGCGGCGGTCAGCCTGTCGGCGGCTTCCGGCGACAACAGCAGATGGTCGATCAAATGACCGTTATCTCTGGACCAGGCACCGCGCTGATAGTCCCAGTAGCTGTAGGTATGTGGGGTCTGATCAAAGGTGCGAAAGGCATTGGTCAGGCCGAGAAAGTTGAGGGCGCGGAAGCGGGCGCGACTTTCCGGACGGCACAATGCATCGTCGGCCATGCCTTTTGCATCATAGGTGTCCGTATCCTGCTCACAGATATTGTAATCGCCGCCCAGAACAACCGCCTCTTCCAGTTTCAGCAAGGATTGCGCGTGCGCTTTCAGGCGGTCCATCCAGCGCAGTTTGTAGGTAAATTTGTCACTGTCTGATCCGTCGTCATTGCGGGTCGGATTGCCGTTCGGCAGATAAATCGAGGCAACCCGCACCGACCCGGTGAAGGCCTCGATGTACCGCGCCTGATCATCGTCAGGCTCACCGGGCAGTCGATCGTGTTCAACCTCGATTGGAAATTTCGACAGAATGGCGACGCCATTGTAGGTTTTCTGTCCCGACAGGGCGACATTGTAACCGAGATCTTCAATTTCCAGCCGGGGGAACCCGTCTGCCAGTGTTTTCAATTCCTGCAGCAGGGCGACATCGGGTTGGAAATCGTGCAGCCATTCCAGCACCCGGGGCAGGCGGGCCTTGATTGAATTGACGTTCCAGGTGGCAATTTTCATGTGGTTTCCCCGCAAAAAATAAAAGACCCGCGACGGGCGGGCCTTGATAACATGAACCGGGGGTTCTGTCAGATACTGATTGCGACAGGCGTTTCAGACGTTGAACGACGTTCCACAACCGCACTTGGCGGTGGCATTCGGATTGTCGATGGAAAAGAACGAACCGCCCAGATCCTCCTTGAAATCAACCACCGAACCGGTCAGCAGCTCCAGCGAGGTTTCATCTGAAACAACCCGTGTACCGTTCAGTTCAAAGGTCCGGTCATCGGCGTTGACAACATCATCAAGGCCGAATTTATACTGGAATCCGGAACAGCCACCACCGAGCACCGTGACCCGCAACATCAGATCCGGCTTGCCTTCCATCTGCCGCAGTCTGGCGATCCGTCCGGCGCAACTATCGGTCAACGTGAGACCTGCGGTGGCCGGGTCGGTTACGGTCTGCGTTTGTGCACTATCAGGCATGGCAATTTCTCCAACTCGGGTTGTCTCTCCAGATATGTAGGTGCAAGCGGCCCGATGTCAACGTCGCGCCGTCAGGTTACCACAAAATTCCGGCTGGCAAATTCGGCACATGTCATATCGTCGCCGGCCTTGCCACCGCTGACGCCGATGGCGCCGACGACAACTTCGTCAACAACGACGGGAAATCCACCACCGACCGTCGAAAACCGCCCGCCGGACGAGGTATGGATACCAAACAGCAGTTCACCGGGGCGGTTTTCCGCATTATAGGCATGTGTCGGGCGTTTCGAGATCGCCGCTGTATGCGCCTTGTCATCCGACAACCGCACACTGAGCTGTTTTGCACCGTCCATGCGTTTGAAGGCAATCAGGTAGCCGGATTCATCGCAGACCGCAATACACACCGCAATCCCCAGTTCAATGGCACGGCATTCGGCCTGCGCGATCAGACGGGTGGCATCGTCAGCCGACAGGCGCTGGACCGTCAACATATGGCACATCTCCCTGTGACAGATCGTAACACCGGGTAAATGACGGTGGCACCGCCGGACCTCATGCCTTTGACAACGCCAATTTCAGGCCCAGCAGACCGAAGGCGCCGGCAAAGGATCGCCGTAACCATCGCAGCACAGCCGGGCGCGAAATCACATATTCACGTGTCAGCGCGGCACACGTAGCATACCCGGCAAACACAAGGAATGTCATTGCCATAAAGGCCATCGAGAGGAGCAGCAATTGCGCCGTCGGATTGGCAGTTGTGAGGGGGGTGAACTGCGGCAGAAAAGCGAGAAAAAAAAGCGACAGTTTTGGATTCAGGATATTTAACAGAATTCCACTGAGAAGGATCCGTCGCGACGAGACCGGCGGACTCTGGTCGGATACCTGAAGGGCACCCTGATCACGTAAAATGTTCCAGGCCATGAAAAACAGATACGCGACGCCGAGATATTTCACCGTCTGGAAAGCGACGGCACTGGTGTGCAGAAGGGCCGCCAGCCCGATGATGCTCGCCGCAATGTGCGGCACGATCCCGAGCGTACACGCGAAAGCCGCCAGCAGACCGGCCCGCAGGCCCTGGCCAAGCGCGATCGCCAATGTATAGAGAACACCAGTCCCCGGCAGCAGGATGACGATCATCGACGTCAGGAAAAATTCAACGCTCATGTCGGACACTCCTTTTTCAACTTACCGCAGTCCGGGCGACAGCCACAAACCGGATTGGTCGGCCAATCGCCGCCAGCATACTCGCCTTCAGCCAGCCCTATCACAGATTGCGGGCGGGCTGAAGGCCAGTGTACAGCCGCCCGGGATTTTTTGCCACCTGATCCGGCAATGCAAACGTTGCCTGTACCGGGCGCGCCGGGTAACGTGCCGCATGGAAAACCTCTGGACACCACCGCACGATCGCGCCGCCTACGCCAGTTTCGAGGGCGACAGCCGGGGTCGCCTGTATGCGGAACGGGAAAGCCCGACGCGCGGCTGTTTTCAGCGGGATCGTGACCGCATCATTCACAGCGCCGCCTTTCGCCGCCTGGCCTACAAAACCCAGGTGTTCGTCAATCACGAAGGGGATTTTTTCCGGACCCGGCTGACCCACAGTCTGGAAGTGGCACAGATCGCCCGCTCGGTCTGTCGGTATCTGCGGCTCAATGAAGATCTCGGCGAGGCACTGGCGCTGGCCCATGACCTTGGACATCCGCCGTTCGGACATGCTGGCGAGGACGCGCTGCAGGATCTGATGCAGCCCTATGGCGGCTTTGATCACAATGCCCAGTCATTGCGGGTGGTCACTGAAATGGAGGCCCGATATGCAGAATTCGACGGCCTCAACCTGACCTGGGAAACGCTGGAAGGGGTGGTCAAGCACAACGGACCACTGGTCGGCGAATTCAACTCACGGCCGGTGCCGGGCGTGATCGCAGATTATAGCCGGGCGCAGGATCTGGAGTTGCATACCTTTGCCGGACCGGAGGCCCAGATTGCCGCCATATCGGATGATATCGCCTACAACAATCATGACATCGACGATGGCCTGCGGGCCGGGTTGTTCAGCATCGCCGACATCAGCGATGTGCCGCTGGTCGGGCCGATTATTGCCGATGTTGCCCGCGATTACCCCGATCTCGACCTGTCCAGACGCATCCATGAGGTGGTCCGGCGTCTGATTGGTGCCATGGTAGACGACCTGATCTGCGAAACCAGTGCGCGAATCACCGCCCTCAACCCCGCATCGGCACAGGAAATCCGCGACGCCGGTCGGCCGGTTGCCGGGTTTTCGGAAGAAATGCGCAGTAATGATGCCGCCGTTAAGACTTTTTTGTTCGATAACATGTATCGTCACTATAAATTGAACCGTATGACGTCAAAGGGACGCCGTGTCGTGCAGGATCTGTTTCAGTTGCTGATGCGGGAACCTGGATGCCTGCCGGGGGAATGGCAGGCCAAGGTGGCCGGTCCGGACGAGCGGTCACGGGCACAAGCCGTGGCCGACTACATTGGTGGCATGACGGACCGATTTGCGCTTGACGAACACCGCCGATTGTTTGATTTGCAATCACGTATTTCCTGACGCAAAAAATGGTATAATAGCGGCGATTCGCACGCCGGTCGGATCGGTCAAGGAGGAAGGCCCCCTGAGATGAGTGAGCAAAGATCGGGACTTAAGGTGACGGCATCCGATGCCCTGGAATTCGAGCCGGTCGTGCCAAAGATCAAAAAGGCCGGCAGTGTGCTGAAAACGATTCTGTTTGTCATCGTTGCGGTCGGCGGCGGGGCTGCTGGCTGGGCATTCTATGGTGACCGGATTATCGCCATGATTGGCGATGCCGAGTCAGATGTGCCGATCGTCCGGGCCGATGATGGACCGGTCAAGGTTCGTCCGGAAACTCCCGGCGGCCTGCAGGTGCCGGACCGTGACAAACTTGTCTACAACCGGATTCAGGGCAGCGGCGTTGATCCGGAACCATCTCCGACAGTTGAACGGTTGTTGCCGCCGCCGGAAACACCGGTTCTGAACCCGGACCTGTCGTCCCCGGTTTCGTCACCCGCCGTTTCATCGTCCGCATCCGCTGCGACGGATACGCCATCGGTCAGCCAACCGGTCGCACCGGTGCCTGCCGCCAGGGTGCCAGAAGCGGTGCCAGCGACGACGCCAGGGACAGCCATCACCATGACGACGCCGGTTGCCGCCACGGACGGTATTCCGGTACCGCCTGCCAAACCGAAACACGTCGATGAAACGCCACGCGTCGCCGATGTCAAAAATGCTGTCGAGCCGGTTGCAGCGCCACCGGCGCCACCGGCACCGCTGATCAAAAACGCCTACAGTCCGCCAGCGCCGGTCAAATCGGCCACGACCGACATGAAAACCGGCACCCGCAGCATGCAGAAACCGAAGGTCACACCGGCAACAGCCGCAGCGACCAAGCCGCCGGCCACCACGACCTATCAGGTCCAGTTGGCGGCGGCCCGCTCGGAAGCGGCAGCACGAGGCGAGTGGGACAAGTTGCGCCGCAAGAATCTTGATTTGCTGGGCAATCTGGGGCTGAACATTACCCGCGCCGACCTGGGCACCAGCAAGGGCATTTTCTACCGCCTGCGGGCCGGACCGCTGGCCAGCGTCGCGGCGGCGCGCACCCTGTGCAGTGCGTTGGCAAAACGGAAAGTCAGCTGTCTGGTCGTTCGTCCTGGCAAATAACATGGCGACGGGGCAGGGCGACCGGCGGCCCGCAGCGATGATTTTCGGCTGTGGCGGGACGGTGCTGCAGGCCGATGAGCGCCGGTTTTTCGGCGCCAGTGATCCGGCCGGATTCATTCTGTTCTCCCGCAATTGTGACACCCCGGCGCAGGTGAGCCGACTGGTGGCGGATTTACGCGACAGTGTCGGACGGGCTGACGCGCCGGTCCTGATTGATCAGGAAGGCGGTCGGGTGCAGCGCCTGCGACCACCGGTCTGGCCAACTTTCCCCAGCGCCCGCCAGTTGGTCTCGCGGGTCACCGGCCGTGACCCGCGGCATCTGGATGAGGCGGTTTTCCTGAATGCCCGGTTAATTGCGCACGACCTGACGGGGCTCGGGATTACCGTCAATTGCCTGCCGGTGCTGGATGTTGCCAACCCTGAAACGCACGAGGTCATCGGCGACCGGGCCTTCGGTGATATACCGCAGCAGGTTGCCCGGCTGGGCCGGGTCGCCTGCGCCGGACTGCTGGCCGGCGGCGTATTGCCGGTTATCAAACATATTCCGGGACACGGCCGGGCCAGCGTCGACAGCCACACTGAATTGCCGGTTGTCACGGCCAGCCAAACAGAGCTGGAGAGCTGTGATTTCCTGCCGTTTCGCCTGCTCGGCGACATGCCCTGGGCGATGACCTGCCACGTCGTGTTCACCGCCCTTGACCCGGACCATCCGGCGACCCTGTCGCCTACCGTGGTACAGGATGTTATTCGTCGGCAAATCGGATTTGACGGACTGCTGTGCACCGACGATCTCAGCATGCATGCCCTCGGCGGCGGTTTTCGGGACCGTGCTGAACGGGCACTGGCGGCCGGCTGTGACCTTGTGCTTCACTGTAACGGCCATATGTCTGAGATGACAGCGATTGCCGACGGCTGCGGACCGTTGTCGGTCCGGGCGCAGGATCGCCTGTCGCGGGCCGAGAGGCAACGTTGTGCCGGCGCAGACACACAAACCTTTGACGCCGGGGCCGCGCGGGCCCGGCTGCTCCAAATGACGGGTGAAACAATCTGAACCATGAATTTTGATGTAAACCAAATTGCCTTTACCGCATCGGTCTGGATTTTGCCGGTCCTGCTCGCCGTCACCTTGCACGAGGCCTCCCATGGCTGGGTCGCCTGGCGTCTTGGTGATGATACCGCCTTCCGCCTTGGCCGGGTGTCGTTCAATCCGCTGAAACATATCGATCCGTTCGGCACCATACTGCTACCGGCCCTGATGCTGCTGGGGTCCGGCGGCCGGTTCATGTTCGGTTACGCAAAACCGGTGCCGGTCAATTTCAATGGTCTTGGCCGACCCCGCCGCGACATGGTGCTGGTTGCGGCCGCCGGTCCGGCCAGCAATGTGGCGCTGGCGCTGATCTCGGCCATCCTGCTGCATACACTCGGCCTGTTTGAGGGCAGTCTGCGCGAATGGGTCACCTACAATCTGGTCAATTCGGTGCACATCAATCTGCTGTTATGCGTGTTCAACATGCTGCCGCTGCCGCCACTGGACGGCGGGCGGGTCGCGGTGGGCCTGCTGCCCGCACCCCTTGCCTGCCGTCTCGCCCGGCTGGAGCGGGTCGGCATGCTGATCCTGCTGGGCGTCATGTTTGTGCTGCCAATGCTGGGGGATCAGATCGGGGTTGACCTGAATGTGTTCTGGTGGCTGGTCGGTATCCCGACCAGTCATCTGATGGATTTGGTTTTCACGCTGGTCGGGATACGTTAAGACGCTGTGAGATGATGGCGGCCACTGAAACAGGCGCGACAATGGACGAGACCGACGATTTCGAGGAAGGACCGGCATTTGATGCGCCGGGCGGTACCGATGCACTGGTCCTCAGTCTGGACGGCTACGAAGGGCCGATCGACGTGTTACTGTCGATGGCCCGTGACCAGAAAGTCGATATCACCCAGATTTCCATTCTGGCGCTGGCCAACCAGTATCTGGCATTTGTCGAACGGGTGCGGGCCCACAATCTGGAACTGGCCGCTGATTATCTGGTGATGGCGGCCTGGCTGGCCTATCTGAAGTCGCGCCTTCTGTTACCGGACATGGGAAGTGAAGACGAGCCGACAGGGGCGGAGATGGCGGCTGCCCTGCAGTATCAGTTGATGCGTCTGGAGGCGATGCAAAATGCCGGCAAACAACTGATGACCCGTCCCCGTCTGGGCGTTGATTTTTTTGCGCGAGGGCAGCCGGAAACCTTCCGCGCCCGCATCAATACGATTTATGAACTGTCGTTGTTCGAACTGCTGAAAGCCTACGGCGAACAGAAACAGAGAAAGGATGGCGGCGGCCCCCTGAACATCGAGGCGTTCGAAATCTATACAGTGGAAGAGGCGCTGGGACGCCTGCGCCGACTGCTCGGCCCCATTCCGGACTGGCAAAATCTCTGGAATTTTCTGCCAGAGGGGTTAAAAAGCGGGCTGATCACGCGATCCGCCGTGGCATCCACCTTTGCCGCCAGCCTGGAAATGGCCAAGGAAGGGAGAGCCGTCATCCGGCAAACGGAAACCTTTGGACCGATCCACGTCCGGTCCCGGCCAAAAGATGGGGTTCCGGTCAACGACGATATCAGTACGGGTCGCGCTGACCCGTCGGGGAATACATGAGAATGAGCGACATCGACCCGCAACATTCGCGCCTGATTGAGGCCTTTATCTTTGCCTCACATGAACCGGTCGCCGAACGCACGCTGCAAAACCGCTTGCCGGACGGTGTCGATCTGGCGGCGGTTCTGCGTGACCTGCAACAGACCTATGCCGCCCGGGGTATCAATCTGATCAAATCCGGGAAATCCTGGGCGTTTCGCACCGCGCTGGATATTTCCGAACTGCTTAACCGTGAGGTCGAAATCGGTCGCGCCCCTTCCCGGGCAGCCATTGAAACACTCGCGATCATTGCCTATCACCAACCGGTGACGCGGGCTGAAATTGAGGAAATTCGTGGCGTTGGACTGTCCAAGGGCACGCTTGACGTGCTGTTTGAAGCAGGCTGGATCAAACCCCGGGGACGCCGTCAGACACCGGGACGTCCGGTCACCTGGGGAACCAGCGACAGTTTCCTTGATCACTTCGGTCTGAATGACATCCGTGACCTGCCGGGCATCGATGACCTGAAAGCCGCCGGCCTGCTGGAATCAGGGCCGTCAATCAACGCCTACCGGGTGACCGGTGAACTTGGTCTGGCGGGCGGGCAGGGGCCGGCGAGTGACGATTTCGACGAGGACGACCCGGATACAACCGCGATTCGTTCGATGGCCGATGAGGACGCCGCCCGGTTACCTGATGATCTCCTGAGCGAGGAATTCGAGCCGCCGGACGAACCGCTCGACCCCGGACCCGGTTAATCTGCGCAGCAACGCGACGCCCTGTACTTTACAATATCTTGTACATGTAGCTGGTCGAATCATACACTTCTTCGTCGGGCGCCCGGCAGTATGCAGGGATCACACCCGCCCGTACAAACCCGAGTTGCCGATACAGTGATTCGGCGACATCCCCGGTCCGGGTATCGAGCGTAAGAAGCCGTTTTCCCATTTCACCGGCGCGACGCTGAAGCTCCTCCATCAGAGCCTTCGCTATGCCATGCCCCTGAAATTCGGGGTGCACTAGCAGTTTTGAAACCTCCGCGCGGTGAACCTGATTGGGACGCATGTGAACCACCATCTGAACTGTGCCAACCGTGCGTCCGTCGAGAGTAGCGACCAGCAATTGATGATGTCCGGCATCAACCGGCGGCAGCACTGCCTGCTGCCAGAATGCGCGGCTGTCGGCGAGTGAAAACGGCTGAATAAAACCGACGCTGGCACCGCTCTGCACGATCGCATGTAAAATACTGGCCAGGTCGTCGACATGCGTGACAAAATGATCCGCCGTCAATTCCCGAATGGATATATCGCGGTCAGGTGCCTGACTGTTCATTTTATTCTCCCACCAGAACCAGCATATAACGGGCAGGTTGCTCTTCCGTGGTCCTGAATTCGGAGGCGCCAAACAACTGATAACGCAAACAATCGCCCGCCGATAACTGATACATCTGTCCCTCCACTGTAATTTCAAGATAACCCTGCAGCATAATCAGATGGTGTTCCTGCCCGCTGATGGCCGGTGCCGGGTAGGAGAGGCAGGCACCGACGCACAGTTCACATTCCAGCACTTCGGCCACCAGCGCGCCGCACGGCGGGGAAACCGAACGACGGCGAAACCCGGCATCCGCATCCGTCCACAGGGACTGTCCGGCGCGATGTATGACGGCACGAAAGGGTTCTTCCGCCATGGCAATGAGGCGGGACATCGACAGCGCATATACCGTGCACAAGCGACCCAGCACATCGGTGGTCGGACTGACATCTGCATTTTCCAACCGCGACAGGGTGGCCCGGCTGACCCGGCTACGACGCGCGAGTTGATCAAGTGACCAGCCACGATCCCGCCGCAATTGTTTCAAACGATCCGCAAGTCGGATCGCCAGAGTATGCTGCATAATACAATTCTTCTCACAATAAAGAATAATTCCCAATTATGGGATTATCAGATAAGTATTGTTTCAGTCAACTGTGTGACCGGATATCTGTAAAATGGACCGATGCAGATTTTGCAAACCGTGCATTGCTCACGGGGAAGCAATCTGCCATTATCCGCGCGCTAAACCACAAAATAACAAAGGTGTTCCAACATGGGTGCATTTAGCATTTGGCATTGGTTGATTGTTCTCGTTGTCGTGCTCGTCCTGTTCGGCGGTGGCGGCAAGATTTCCCGATTGATGGGGGACTTTGGTAAAGGACTGAAGTCGTTCAAAAAGGGGATGAAAGAAGACGAAGACGATCAGGCCAGCACAGAAGCTCCGAAGGTCCTGAAGTCAGAATCGGCGGATACAGTCGAGTCGGCGCCGGAAAAGGATACGGCGGCGAAAGGTTAAGCCGGGTATTCGTCGGGTCTGGAATTTCCCGCATTGCCCTCCCTTAACCGGACCGCCACCCCCTATCAACAGCGCCTTACGCTTGGAGAGTGATCCGCCATGTTCGACATTGGCTGGCAGGAATTGTTTGTCGTCGCCGCGATTACGCTGATTGTCGTCGGCCCGCGTGATCTGCCACGCGTTTTGAAAACTGTCATGGGACTGGTCCGCAAGGCCCGCTCAATGGCCCGTGAATTTCAAGGCGGCATTGATGAGGTTGTCCGTGAAGTTGAGTTGGACGATCTGCGCCGGGAAGCCAATGCGATGGCCAACATGGATATGGAAGACGAGATCAAGAGCGCGCTTGACCCGACCGGTGATCTTGAGAAAGACATGGACCTGAGCGACGTCCAGAGCGCCATGGCCGATACGGCGGCAGCGGTTAACAACAACCCGGACTCCGGTACGGGTACCGGGTCAGCCACGGCAACCTTGTCGGCAGAGACTTTTGGCGGCGCCGGGCCATCCGATGACCTGCCCGACGCGGCAACCGACGTAGACGTGCCAGCCAACAAACAGGCGGACAAATAAACCGTGACCGACCCGATGGAATCGTATGAAGAAGCGAAAATGCCGCTACTGGATCATCTGATCGAGTTGCGTCAGCGATTGATGTATTCCGGCCTCGCACTGATTGTCCTGTTTCTTGTCTGTTACCATTTTTCCGGCGAAATCTATAATTTTCTGGTGCAGCCGCTGGCAGATATTCTGGATCAGACCGGCCGCGACCGGCGGTTGATCTTCACCGCCCTGCACGAGGCCTTTTTCACCTATATCAAAGTCGCCTTTTTCGCAGCCATGTTTCTGGCCTTTCCGTTCATCGCCATGCAACTGTGGATGTTTGTTGCCCCCGGCCTCTACAAACACGAAAAGAAAGTGTTTCTGCCGTTTTTGATCGCCACGCCGATCCTGTTCTTCATGGGCGGCGCACTGGTGTATTATTATATCCTGCCGGTCGCCTGGAAATTTTTCCTGAGTTTTGAATCACCCGGCGGGCACGGCACCATGCCTATTCAGCTGGAGGCCAAGGTCAACGAATATCTGTCGCTGGTGATGCGTCTGATTTTCGCCTTCGGCATCAGTTTTGAATTGCCGGTTGTAATGACGCTGCTCGGGCGTATAGGCCTGGCGACGTCGAAAGGCATGGCTGCCAAACGTAAATATGCTGTGGTCCTGGCATTTGTCGCGGCGGCGGTACTGACACCGCCGGATCCGATCAGCCAGATCGGCCTCGCCCTGCCGACCATTCTTTTGTACGAAATCTCCATATTTTCGGTCCGGCTCATTGAAAAAGGACGTGCCAGAGAGACGGGAGAGAACGAGTCCGGTGAGGACGATGAAGATGACGACGATGACGAATCCGACCTCGAATTCCCGGATGAGGAGACCGCAAAAAGCCCGCCTGACGGGACAAAATCCTGATCATGCGGCTGGATCGCAGGAATATTGTTCGAGGAGTGAAGTTTCTTTCGTCCCGCCTTATTCCACCCTATAAGGTCAGAGAGGATTCTGACCTTAGACATTTCAAAAAATAACGGCGACGACAATCATGTTTGATATCAAATGGATTCGTGAAAACGCACAGGCGTTTGATGCAGGGCTGGCAAAACGCGGGCTGCCGGCGCAATCTCCGGCGCTGATTGATCTGGATGCCCGACGACGGGTAGCGCAGGCGCAGGCGCAGAAAATCCAGACCGAACGCAACGCCCTGTCGAAGCAGATCGGCATGGCCAAGTCGAGAGGCGAAGATGCCAGCAATATTCTCGCCCGGGTATCCACATCAAAAGAACAGCAGGCTGAGGCGGAAGCCGAACTTGGACAATTGGAAAAACAGCTGACCGATACGCTCAGTCGCCTTCCCAATTTGCCGCTTTCCGACGTTCCTGTCGGCCAGACAGAGGCCGACAACGTTGAAGTGCGACGCGTTGGTCAGCCGCCAAAATTTGATTTCGTTCCGAAGGAACATTTCGATCTGGGCGAAGCGCTGGGTTACATGGATTTCGAAACGGCGGCGAGGCTGGCGGGCGCGCGGTTTGTGCTTTTGTCGGGACCATTGGCGCGGCTCGAACGAGCGCTCGCCAATTTTATGCTGAACCTGCATACCGAAGAACACGGTTACACGGAGGTCAATCCGCCCGCCCTGGTCAATGACACGGCCCTGTACGGTACCGGACAGTTGCCTAAATTTTCCGAGGACTTGTTCCGGACCGAACAAGGCTACTGGCTGATTCCGACCGCCGAAGTACCACTGACCAATATTGCCGCCGGACATATTATTGATGCGGATTATCTGCCGCGTCGTTATACCGCCATGACCTGGTGTTTCCGGTCGGAAGCCGGAGCCGCCGGCAAGGATACCCGTGGTATGATTCGCCAGCATCAGTTTTCGAAAGTGGAGATGGTATCAGTCGTCCGACCGGAAGACTCCGACGCTGAACTGGAGCGCATGACCGGCTGTGCCGAAGAAATCCTGAAACGCCTCGACCTGCCGTTCCGGACAGTCGTTCTGTCAACCGGCGACATGGGTTTTGGCGCGCGCAAAACCTATGATATAGAGGTCTGGCTACCCGGGCAGGGCGGCTACCGCGAAATTTCAAGCTGTTCCACGTGCGGCGATTTTCAGGCGCGACGCATGAAGGCGCGGTTTCGCAGGCCCGGGCAGAAGGAACTGTAATTTGTCCACACCCTGAACGGTTCCGGTCTGGCGGTTGGTCGCACGATGGTCGCCGTGCTGGAAAACTATCAGCAGGCGGATGGTTCGATTGTCATCCCGCCGGTTCTCCGACCTTATATGGGAGGCCTCGACTCCATCAGAAAGGAAGGGACCTGAACCGGTGAATTTATCGAATGCCCGCGTCCTCATTTCCAACGATGATGGAATTTCCGCTACCGGTTTGAAACTGCTGGAACGTGCCATCAAGCCGTTGGTGCGGGAGGTCTGGGTCGTTGCACCGGAAACCGAACAAAGCGCCACCAGCCATTCCCTGACCCTGCGTCAACCGTTGCGGATCCGCAAGGTTTCGAAACGCCGGTATGCCGTCGACGGCACCCCCACTGACAGCGTGCTGCTCGGAATCTCCGAGGTGCTCAAGGACTCGCCGCCCGATCTGGTTTTGTCGGGTGTCAATCGCGGCGGCAATCTCGGTGAAGATGTTATTTACTCGGGGACCGTCGCAGCCGCCATGGAAGGGGCCCTGCTGGGCGTTCCGTCGATTGCCTTCAGTCAGGTATATGATGATTCGCGGCAGGTCCACTGGGCCACGGCAGAGCACTGGATTGCCCCGGTTCTGTCTTATCTGTCGTCTGTGAACTGGCCGGACAACATCCTGATGAACGTCAACTTTCCGCCGGTCCGGGCTGCCGATGTGACGTCAATCGAACCGGTCCGTCAGGGCCGTCGCAAGATCGGTGGCGTTCTAACACCCGGCGTTGATCCGCGTGGCCAGCCCTATTACTGGATCGGACCGCAGCGCGAAGAAGATCGTGCCCGCAAGGGAACGGATCTGGAAGCGGTGTTGCGTGGCGCCATATCGGTCACTCCGCTGACGCTCGACCTGACCCACGCCGCTGCCTTGCGCGCCCTGAAGGCCGGGGTGAAATGAGCAGCAGCGATCGGATCGCTGCGCTGATACTGCAATTGCGGCAATCGGGGATTACCGATACTGCTGTACTCGACGTGATCGAACGATTGCCCCGGGATCTGTTTCTCGCGGAAAATTTCAAATCCCGCGCCTATGAAAACGTGGCACTACCGATCGGCCATCACCAGACCGTCAGCCAACCCCAGATCGTCGCCCTGATGACGGCGGCGCTAAACCTGACCGATCGCTCCAAGGTGTTGGAGATCGGTACCGGATCGGGCTACCAGACTGCCGTTCTGTCACCGCTATGCCGACGCGTCTATACCATCGAACGTCATCGTGAACTGCTTCGTCTGGCGGAAAACCGGTTCGAGCAATTGAACATTCGCAACGTGACCGCCATGACCGGTGACGGCTCGGCGGGTTGGCCGGAGCAGGCGCCGTTTGAACACATCATCGTTACCGCCGCAGCACTCGACATTCCGCCGCTGCTGTTCGAGCAGTTGGCGGTCGGTGGTGTTATGGTCATTCCGATCGGAGTTGATGAACACGATCAGCGACTGACAAAAATCATCAAAACCGAACAGGGCGCGGAAACATATGATCTGGGTGCCGTCCGGTTCGTACCGCTGGTCGCTGGCACGGCTGTGTAATGTAATAACGGTCAATGACCTCGACACAGCGGATTCCGGGAGGTTACAATCCGGTCGGCCGTTATTTTAAATACATCAGACGCTATCAGTGGTATCATCCAGAGACAGGCCCGTTTCTTTAACGCGTTCCGGTCGTCATTGTTTAAATCTGATGAAATGAACAGAATTTTTATCAGTTTATGCTGGCCTGGGTATCCTTCTATATTGTTTTCGCCGAATATGGAGAAACAATGATCGACGATATGGCAGGCAAAATCACGCAAGGCACCGGACCAATTCTTGATGCGGTTATTGACGCGATTGATTATGGCATTTTGCTGCTTGATCCGGATGCAAGGGTGCGCAGCGCCAATATCGCCTACCGGCAAATGTGGGAAATTCCGGAGTCCTCACTGCAGCAGATGCAACCACTTGTGACCGTGATGAAAGACTGCCTTGCGAGGGGAGGGTACCATCTCGTTGGCGTCGACATTGAGGACTGTATTCGCAAATGTATTGAGCAGACCGCCGATGGCCCCTTGGCCCCGGTAGAACTGGCTCGATCCGATGGTTCGGTTTTCCAGTATCAGTGTCTCGCTCTGCCGGACGGCGGCAAAATACTGACCTGCCGTGATCTGACAGACCAGAAACAGGCCGAAAAGGAATTCCTGGAAAGCGAGCGACGGTTCGAGAGTATCTACGACAGCGGCATTGGTGGCATCGTCATTACCGGACTGGATGGTCGGATCAGGCAGGCCAATCGCGCCCTGTGTGAGATGTTCGGATATTCGGAGGCGGAGTTGTGCCAGATGACGGTGCGGGAACTGACCCACCCGAAAGATCGGGATCGTTCACACAAAAAATTCGACCAATTGTTGACTGGCGAAATTTCCGGGTACCGCCTGGAAAAACGGTATATTTCCAAACAGGGCAAGACCGTGTGGGTGATGGTCGGGATTTCCGGCATTCGCAACGCCAGCGGAGAGCTCATCTACACGGTTGGTGAGATGCAGGATATTTCAAGCCTCAAATCTGTCGAGGTTGAACTGATCCAGCACCGCGACCACCTGAAGGACCTGGTCGAGGGGCGGACCATCGCGCTGCTGGATGAGATTACCGAACGAAAGAACATTGAAGCCGCCCTGCGGGCCAGCGAGGGCCGGTTGCGGGATTTTGCCCGCTCGTCCGCCGACTGGTTCTGGGAAGTTGATGCGGAATTCCGATTTACCGAAATTGGAGACAAGTATTTCGAGGTTACCAACTTGAGCAGGTCAGATGTGCTCGGCAAGACGCGCGCGGAAATTGCCGGAAACGAACAGGTCGCGGCCGACTCCGGAAAGTGGGCGAACCATCAACGGATGCAGGAGGCCCATCTGCCCTTCCGCAATTTCACCTACGAATTGCCCGGCAAGGACGGTCGAAACCGGGTTATTGAACTGGGCGGCGTTCCGTTTTTTGGTCGGGACGGAGTATTTGAAGGTTACCGTGGAACCGGCACCGATGTCACCCGCATCCATGAGATTGAAAATGCCCTGATTGAAGCGAACAGAACGCTGGAAAAGCGGGTCCGTGAGCGAACAATGGCGTTGCAGGCGGAAAAGGAACGGGCCGAACTTGCAAACCGAACGAAAAGCGATTTTCTCGCTAATATGAGCCATGAATTGCGGACGCCACTGAATGCTATCATCGGGTTTTCGCAACTTACCAAAGACCAGATGCTTGGCAAACATTCGAACCCTAAGTACCGCGAGTATGCCAACGATATCTTTTCGGCAAGTACCCACCTTCTTTCGCTTATATCCGATATTCTGGATGTGTCGAAAGTGGAGGCCGGGGAAGTCGAACTGGACGAAGTCGCCGTCAATATCCAGGACCTTTTCAACGCCTGTCTGCTGATGATTCAGGGCCGTATCCGAAACAAACGAATACAGACCCGAACTACCATACATCCGGATATTTTCACGGTTCAGGCCGACGAGCGCATCCTGAAGCAAATACTGATCAATTTATTGAGCAACGCGGTAAAATTTGCGCCACCTGATGGTCTGCTGCTGGTCTCTGCCGACACATTGGACGAAGGTGACATCTGCATTTCCGTGACCGACAATGGCTGCGGCATTGCTGACTACGATCTGGAAAGAGTACAGCAACCGTTTGGTCAGGTGCGCGACAGTCCGGAACTGGCCCAGGAAGGGACTGGTTTGGGCCTGCCGCTGGCGAAAAGACTGACCGAGTTGCACGGCGGCAGCCTGCAGATTGAAAGTGTACTGGGGAAAGGCACGTCCGTCCGTGTTATGTTGCCGGCCTACCGGTCAATTGCGCGACCGGTATCCAGCCACCCGGTCTGAAGAACCCGCGAACCCGCCCGCCGGTATTCCGACCGGCCGTTGATTCAGGCACTGTCCTTGAGCGTATAGTCCGGGCCCGGTATCTGCCCGAATTGCCGCTCGGCCGCCCTCAGGTCCGTCGTGGTGTCGATTTCGGTCCACTTCAGTCCAGTAATATCCAGCGTGTAAAACGGTACCGATTTTGCAATCAGTCGTTCGTAGGCGGCTTCATAATAATCCTGATGATGACGCGAGCTCTTCATCATCAGCTGCAATTCACGACGCAGTTTTCGCACCGTATCGCGGTCCAGTTTTTCGATTCCGATGGATTCACCAACCGCCTGCCGGGGATCGACGGTTTTGCTGGCCTTGACGACCCGGTCGCCGTTCTCGACGATGACCTTGATTTCTTCCTCGTCCAGCTTGATGTCCCTGTCCAGGCACAGATAGTTGCCATCATCACATTCAATCAGCCGCGTCAGGATGTCGCGCTCAAACGCCACATCCGCATCAAACTTGATGATGGTATCATCGTCAATCGCCTCCAGCGCGAGCATCAGCGAATAACCGGCATTTGTCACCTGATAGCGGTCGTTGATCACATATTGCACGTCAATATCCGGGTGGGTTGTCCGGACATGATCACGGATCTGGTTTTGCAGATATCCAACGACGATCAGAATGTCGTCGACCCCACATTCCCGGATATGAAAAATCATTCTTTGCAGGAGCGATATCTCATCGATTTCCAGCAGGCATTTTGGACGATCTTCCGTCAAGGGCCGAATACGCGACCCGATACCGGCCGCCAGAATAATGGCTTTCACAATAATATATCCCTATTTCGATCACGGGCCGATCATAGCACACCCGCTTGTCCGCTTCCCTGCTACATGACCGCCCCGAATTTATCCGGAAACCTTGCACATGTCAGACAGGGCAAAAGGGCTGTTCCCTTACCAACAGTCCCTGTTCCAATGTCAATTTGAGGGTCCGTTCCATCAAACGGAACAGTGGTCATCCCGCCGTCAACTGACACGGACAGACTATCTCAATATTGCCGGGCTTCCCAGTGAATAGTCTCCGCATGAACCTGCCGTACCCTATTGCCGTCGTTACAAACACCGCCATTCGCAGATCACCTGTTGTCGAAACCGCAATCCTTGGCGATAATCCGAAAATGTTGAATACTGGTTCAATCCACCGATATCTGGTTGTCCTGTTGCCGATACTGCTGACCGCCTGTGGTTACGCCGTCTGGCCGCCACCGACTGACGTTCCTCCGGATATCAATCGCTCCCGACAGGATGATCCGGCCTTCGTCGGTGCGTCTGCCGTGATCGTCGGCAAGGGAGATACTGTGTATGCCCTGTCCCGTCGTCACCGGGTGCCCGTGCGCGCGATCATTGACCAGAACAGTCTGCAACCACCTTTCATTTTGCAGGTCGGACAGCGTATTGTGCTGCCCCGGGGCAAACAGTATCGCGTCCAGCGCGGCGATACACTCGTCAAGATCGCTTTGGAAAACAATGTTGATTCCTACGATATCGCCAGCCTGAATGGCCTGCAACCTCCCTACCTGATTCAGGTTGGCCAGATTCTGACCATACCTTCCAGCGCGCCAGACCGGACTCGCACCGTCGCGGTCAGCCCCAATGTTGATAGTCCATCCCCGGCGCAGAAAGAGGTGCTCAGGCAATCGCCAACGGTGGTCAAGGCTCCTGTCTGGTCGGTGCCGCCAAAAATGACCAGCGTTCAACCGGATCCGCCAAAGGTCTCGCCGCCCGCCCGGGTGCCGCCGCCACCGGCACCGTCCGGGGGCGGTTTTATCTGGCCGGTAAAGGGCAGGGTAATTTCCGCTTTCGGGGCAAAATCAAAGGGATTGAGAAATGATGGCGTCAACATTCAGGCAGGTCGGGGCACGCCAGTGCTGGCCGCCGAAAACGGGGTCGTAGCCTATGCCGGCAACGAACTTCGCGGGTTCGGCAACCTGTTGCTGGTCAGACATGCGGGCGGCTGGGTTACAGCCTATGCACACAATGACCGGCTACTGGTGCGTCGTGGCCAGAAACTGCGACGCGGGCAGAAAATCGCCACGGTCGGTTCAACCGGCAATGTGACATCCCCTCAACTGCATTTTGAAATTCGCAAGGGCAAGATTGCCCAGGACCCGACCCGGCAACTGGGCCGCAGCTAGGCTTTTGAACAGCGTAACAGGGCGTCGGTCACCGTACTACCGGTTGATACCGCCATCGCCGACAGGCTGAAACTTGCCTCGCTGCCAACAAACCGACTGATTGCCATCGCCGGTACTGTCTGCGCCAGGTTCTTCAATGTGCACGAACAAACGCCCTCGGCCGTACCCTTTGTGCCGGTGCACCAGTCCATAAATGAGCGGGTCACGGATGGCGGATAGGGTTCCAGCGCAATCACCGGCGTCATTTCCGCCAATAGCAGTAGCAGACCGGCCAGTGCTACAAAAACCGACAAGCGATTTGTTATATCAAATTCCACCTTTTTGCGATTGGATCAAAAAAATATCGCTCACAGATAGTTTCAGGTCAATCCATTGCGGCAATGACCGCATCTTGATAATCGGCGCGGAAGGCCGAAATCAGCGTTGCGGTGGAACCAGCAAGGTATTCTGCGGTAGTCGACTGGTATCGGGGTCTGGATGATCCAGCGTGTAGTGCAGTCCCCGGCTTTCCGTTCGCATCATTGCCGAGCGAATGATCAGATCAGCGACCACCGTCAGGTTTCGCAACTCCAGAAGATCGCCATTTACCCGGTAATTGCCATAATATTCGGCGATTTCCGAACGCAGCAGATCAACCCGGTGCTTGGCCCGTTCCAGTCGCTTGGTCGTCCGCACGATACCAACATAATCCCACATAAAACGTCGCAGTTCGTCCCAGTTATGGGAAACAACCACATCTTCGTCGGAATCCCGAACCCGGCTTTCATCCCATTTTCGAACATCGGGCGGGGCGGCCGTCTGGTCCAGTCTGGCGGCTATATCGGCGGCTGCCGCCCGCGAGATAACGAGACATTCCAGCAGTGAATTTGACGCCATCCGGTTGGCACCATGCAGACCTGTATGGGCGACTTCACCTGCCGCATACAGACCGTCGATATCGGTCCGCCCGGCCAGATCGGTCACAACGCCGCCGCAGGTGTAATGGGCGGCTGGCACCACCGGGATCGGTTCGCGGGTCATATCGATGCCAAATTCCAGGCACCTTTCCTGAACCGTTGGAAAATGTTCATGAATGAATTCGGCGGGTTTATGGGATATGTCGAGAAACAGGTGTTCCACCCCGAGGCGCTTCATTTCATGGTCGATGGCACGTGCCACCACATCGCGGGGTGCGAGTTCCGCCTGTTCATGGAAACGGTGCATAAACCGCGTCCCGTCCGGCAGCAGCAGTTTACCGCCTTCGCCGCGAACTGCTTCCGTGATCAGAAACGATTTTGCCTCCGGATGAAACAGACAGGTTGGATGGAACTGCGTAAACTCCATATTGGCGACCCGACAACCGGCCCGCCAGGCAATAGCGATTCCATCACCAGTCGCGCCATCCGGATTCGACGTATACAGATACACCTTGCACGCACCGCCGGTTGCCAGCACGGTCGCCCTAGCTTCATAGGTCCTGACGTGTTCGACAGCAGAATCAAAGGCGTACACGCCGATACAACGTCCTCGCCGCCCGGACGGCAGGGTTTCACGAATCAGATCAACCGCAATGTGGTGTTCCAGAAGAGTGACATTGTTCCGCTCGCGGACCCGCTCAAGCAGAGTGGTTTCGACCTCCCGACCGGTGGCGTCCGCCGCATGGACGACCCGGCGATGCGAATGTCCGCCTTCCCGGGTCAGATGCGGCAACAACCCTCCATCGGGCTGCTGTTCCTGCGAAAAGCCGACCCCCAGGTCAATCAGCCGTTCAATCGCCGCCCGCCCGTGTTCGACGATAAACCGCACGGCATCCTCGTCGCACAGCCCGCCACCGGCTTTCAGGGTGTCCTGCAAGTGGGATTCCGTACTGTCGGTTTCGTCCAGTACCGCCGCAATCCCCCCCTGGGCAAAATAGGTATTGCTGTCTTCTGCCGCCCCTTTGGTCAACAGACCAATGCGGACATGATCCGGTAATTCCAGTGCCAGCCCGAGGCCAGCCGCTCCACTGCCGATGATCAGAACATCAAATTCGACGCGATCAGTCATTCCGGCTCATTCCTGATCCAATCGCTTGCCCAGCCGACCGGCCAGATCCTGAATGTATTGCCAGGCAACACGACCGGAGCGTGATCCCCGTGTCACCGACCATTCAATCGCCTCGGCCCGCACGTCAACGGACGGGCTGGACAATCCGAAACGGGCGACATAACCGTCAATAATAGCCAGAAAGGTATCCTGATCACAATTATGGAAGCCAAGCCACAAACCGAACCGGTCGGACAGCGACACCTTTTCCTCGACCGCTTCCGACGCGTGAATGGCCGTAGAGCGTTCATTTTCTATCATGTCACGGGCCATCAGGTGGCGCCGGTTGGAGGTCGCATAGAACAGGACGTTTTCCGGACGACCCTCTATTCCGCCCTCCAGTACACCCTTGAGGGATTTATAGGTGTCGTCCTGACTGTCGAATGACAGATCATCGCAAAACAACAAAAAGCGGCGATCGGTGCGACGCAGGATCGACAGCAGTTTCGGCAGGGACGGAATATCTTCCCTGTGAATTTCCAGTAGAACCAGCCTGCCAGCGGAACGCCGGTTGATTTCCGCATGAACGGCCTTGACCAGCGAACTTTTACCGGTCCCGCGTGCCCCCCATAACAGTGCATTGTTGGCGGGATAACCATCGGCAAACCGCAGGGTGTTTTCAAACAACAGGTCTGTTTGCCGGTTGATACCTTTTAATAATTTCAGTTCGACACGATTGATTTTGTGAATCGGCTCCAGCCACTCGACATCGGCATGCCAGACGAAAGCTTCACAGGAGTCCAGATCCAGGGCCCGCGCAGGTGCTGGCGCCAGCCGCTCAAGGGCACTGGCGATTCGTTCAAATACGGGCAGAAGGGATTGTATACTTTCCATGTCCGGAAGAGTAGGGGGGGGCGTCGGCGGCGTCAATTCCAACCTCGCCCGATTTCAACCATCTTGCCACTCAGGTGAGGCTATCTGACAAAACCGCATATAGATGTGTTCTCATGATTCAAATTAGGCTATATTATACATAATACAAGCATGGCTATTCGGTGCGGCAACTACCGGTGCAAATCAACCTGAACCGAGCATCAAACAAAGGGACCACACATGTTGCGGGACGTGTCTTCGGCCTTTGATCACTTGCGGACAGGAATTTCGGTTTTCGACCACGATGATCGGCTGACCTACTGCAATGATCATTTCCGCTACCTGTTTCGATCCGTTGCTTCGCTGCAACATATTCTTGGCCTCGGCTATCGGGAATTGATTGAGACGCTGGTTACTGCCAGAGAATTTGCCGGCAACGAAGTGATCAACGACCCGGATGGGTGGATCGAGAATCGACTTGCCCTTCATCACAGATCGCACGCTGTCATTGATGACCGACTGAGCGACGGGCGCTGGATTCAGGTCAAGGAACGGCCGACGGAATCCGGCGGCGTCATCAGCATCTGGAATGACATAACCGGCCCCAAACGGCATCTGGCCTATCTGGAAGGCGCAATGGACTGTATCGCTGACGGATTTGCCATATGGGATCAACGCGGTCGATTGTACCAGGCAAACAGGCAGTTTTCGGAGCGTTACGGCGGGTCATCGCACCGGCTGGATACCGGCGATCGAATGGAGGACGTGATATCTCATATTGCCGGGTCGGGTACGCTGGACGCGTCCCATGATGCAGTGGAATGGTTATCGGGCATGATGTCAACGCGCGCCCTGCCGGAACGTACGGTTGATATCAGATTCAATGACGATCGTGATTTTATTCTGACCGAGCGCCGCACAAAGGAAGGTGGTGTGGTCTCGACCCTGACCGACGTCACCGAACTGAAACAGAAAGAACGCGACCTGATCTTTCGCGGGCAATCACTGGAACAGGCCATTTCGGAGCTTGAAATGGTCAATGACACACTGGAACGCCAGGGTGCGGAACTGGCCAATATGGCGGAGCAGATCGATGCGACCCATGGCGAACTGGAAGCCAAACGCCAGGCTCTTGCAATCGCTGAAGCCCGCCAGCGGGCGATCCTGGAAACCATGGTTGATGGCCTTGTGGTTCTCGATGATCGGGGCCGGATCGAGACGCTGAACCCGAATGCGGAAAAAATGCTCGGAATTTGTGCCGCCGACGTCCTCGGCAGGGCGCTGGTAGAATTCGTGCAGATCGAAGACGACGACCAACTGATCGGAGATATCCCGGCTTACCTGATTGCCCTTCAGGAACTGGAGGGTGACAGTCGCCGTGAGTTTGTCATTCGAATGCAAAACGGCAACTCGCTGTCCGTCGAAGGTGCCTTCTCAACCGCGGAAGCCGGTTCACAACGGTATACGGTAATCACATTGCGCGACATCAGCAAACGCAAGGCGGCAGAAGTGGCGTTGATCGATTCCCATGAGATGCTGGAACGTCGGGTCGAAGAGCGCACGCGCTCACTGACGGATGAAATTCGGCAACGGGAGGAAACCGAAAAGGCGCTGTTGCAGGCCAAAAGGGAAGCCGAGTTGGCAAACTGGGCCAAAAGCCAGTTTCTTGCCAATATGAGTCACGAACTGCGGACGCCGTTGAACTGCATCATCGGTTTTTCCGACATGCTGAAACATCAGTATTTCGGTCCGATCGGCAATCTCCGATACATCGAATATGCGTCGGATATCAGCCAGTCGGGCAGTCATCTTCTGGGCGTAATCAATGACATACTGGATGTGTCCAGAATCGAACTGGGCGAATTCGAACTGGACGAACACTGCGTCGATATCCGGCAGATCATTGATGCCTGCGTTACCATGATCGACAGCAAAGCCCAGATTGCCGGGATTGCCGTGCAAAAGTCGATCCCACGCGAATTGCCCCGTCTGATCGGCGACGAGCGTCGCATCAAACAGGCGGTGCTGAATTTACTGTCAAATGGCGTCAAATTCACCCGACCGGGCGGCGATATCCGGATCGAATGCCAACTGGATGAAGAGAGTAGCATCACAGTGATTGTCGAGGATACGGGGGTCGGGATTTCAGAACATGATATTGAACGGGTGCTGCACCCATTTGCCCAGGTCGGCGACAGCCACACGCGGGGATACGAGGGTACCGGACTCGGGCTCAGTATTACAAAGTCCCTGACGGAATTGCACGGCGGACATTTGCATATGGAAAGCACTATCGGCAAGGGAACACGAGTGACGCTCCGATTTCCTGCCAGCCGCACATCCAATGAGGCGAAATCGCCTGCCTGACGAATAAAAACCGGGCGGCGCAATGCGACCGCCCGGTCCGAACCTGAATAATCAGGTCAGTGAACCTTGATCGTGTCAAACTTGCCGTTTTTGACTTCCAGTTCCTTGTAGCTGCCCAGAACCTCGCCGATCGAGTTGAACTCGACGCTGGTCGCGCCGACATAATCAATGTCGCCGCCATCTTTCAGGATCTGCAGGCCCTTTGCCAGCTCACCCGGCATGATTTTTTCGCCCGGCGCATTGGCAACCATCATCATTTTTGACTGAATTTTCGCCCGGTCCGCGGAACCTGCCGCCTGCATGGCCAGGGCAATCAATGCCGCCGCATCATAGGATTCAGCAGTGAACGGGCCGCCTTTTTTGATACCGGCCTTTGCAGCCATCGCCTGAAACGACTTGGCTTCCGGTGTTTCTCCGCCCGGCAATGTGCCGATAGCGCCATTCAGATCCTTGCCAATGGCCGTGATCAGGCTGTCACCGATCATGCCGTCGGCCAGCACGAACTTGTCAAACGCACCGGAATCGAGCGACGCCTGGATGATCCCCTTGCCGCCCTGATCGAGATATCCGAAAACCGCAAGATACTTTGAACCGGCTGCCGACAGGGCACCCACTTCCGCCGAATAGTCGGCCTTGCCATCCTCGTGCGCCGCCGAGATCGTCACTTTTCCGCCCACGGCCTTGAAGGCCTTGCTGAAGGAATCAGCCAGACCCTTGCCGTAATCATTGTTGGTATAGGTTTCGGCCACTTCCGTGATGCCACGGCTTTTCAGAACTTCCGCGAGAACTTCACCCTGACGGGCATCGGACGGCGAGGTCCGGAAGAAGAACCCTTTATCCTTCAAATCCGACAACCCGGGCGAGGTGGCCGATGGCGATACCATGACGACGCCATTGGGAACCGCCACATTGTTGGCGATCGCGCCCGTGACGCCGGAACAATCAGCTCCCATGATAGCGGCAACATGATCGGACGTTACCAGTTTTTCGGCAGCGGCGGTGGCGGCGGCAGAGTCAATGCAGGTTGAATCAGCGCGCACGGACTCTATTTTTTTGCCGCCCAGCAACAATCCGGAATCATTCACTTCCTTGAAGGCCATTTCCGCCGAGGCCGCCATGTCCGGAGTCAGCGATTCAATGGGGCCGGTGAAGCCCAGAATGACGCCCACCTTGATGTTTTCAGCCAGCGCCGGTCCGGCCACCATGGCAAGAACGGTCGAAGCCAACAATAATTTCTTCATATTATCCTCCGTGGTTGTAGGTTTTTTTATCATCAATATTTAACCAGACTGAATGATCTCACACAGTCTTGACGATACCAAAAGATTATTTTTTCGCACCCGTCCGGTTGATTGCCTCAGGCAGGATGCCTCCCGGATTAAATCGCATTACGAGCAACAGTACCAACCCCATTGTCAACAACCGCATGTGCTGAGCCGAATTCATCAGATGCAGGCGAACCGCATTGCCCGGATCCATCCAGCTGGTCGATACATCGATCAGCCAGACTCCGACCGGCTCGGCCTCGACCCAGAAAAACCAGATCACAAAACCACCCAGCACTGCACCCAGATTATTGCCCGATCCGCCAACGATGACCATCACCCAAATGAGGAATGTATATCGCAGTGGATTGTATGATCCCGGTGTCAGCTGTCCATCCAGGGTGGTCAGCATGGCACCGGCGATACCGACCACCGCCGAACCGATGACAAACACCTGCAAATGGCGGGCCGTGATGTTCTTGCCCATGGCACTGGCAGCCACCTCATTGTCGCGGATCGCCCGCATCATGCGGCCCCAGGGCGAATTCAGGGCGCGCATGCTGAGCAGCAGGATGACGACCAGTACGGTCAGGAACAGCCCGGCATAACACAGTTTGACGAAAATGCTGGAATGTTCGATGACCAACTGGTGGAGCTGACTGGTGCGGTCGGCCGCCGACAACGGCGCCAGCGTGCTGTCGTTGAGCCATTCTACCCAGCCAATAAAGCTGTCTGATTTCTGCAGATCCACTTCGTAGGGGACGGGGCGTGGCAGTCCCGAGACATTTTTGACTCCCCGCGTCAGCCAGTCTTCATTTTTCACGACGGCGATGATAATCTCGGCAATGCCCAGCGTGGCGATCGCCAGGTAATCCGACCGCAGGCCCAGCGAAATCCTGCCGACGATCCAGGCGGCACCGGCCGCCAGCAGACCTCCCACAATCCAGGACAACAGGATCGGCAGACCGAGCCCGCCCAGATAACCGGCATTGGCCGGATGAACCGCCTCGATCGCGGCAACGGCCGGATAGAAAAAAGGCCGGATTGCGACGTAGGCCACAATCAGGATCACGATCACCGAGGCATTGCGAACAGCGCCACGCGCCAGCCACCGGCAGGCCGCCAGCACCGATCCGATGGTCACCAGCGTCAGGGCGGCGGAAATCGCCAGATTTTGTCCACCGGCAACCCAGGATTCCGCGATCGGCGGTTTCGCGACCAGCACGGCCGCAACCCCGCCCAGCGCCGCAAAACCCATGGTGCCAACGTTGAAAAGACCGGCGTAGCCCCACTGGATATTCACGCCCAGCGCCATTACCGACGAAATCAGACACAGGTTGAAGATTGCCAGCGCCACTGACCATGACTGGCTGAACCCGACCGTCAGCAACAGGCCGGCCATGACGGCAAAGGACAAGGTGGCACGAACGGCGCTACTCATATGGTTTTCCCCCGAATGATCCCGGTTGGCCGAACCAGCAGCACGACCACCAGAATGATAAACGAGACGGCAAATTTGTAATCGGTCGACAGCAGTTGCAGCAACCCGTTTGGTGCCCAGTCGGCGGGCACCAGATAGGTGAAGAATTTCTTGTAGGCATAGGTCACCGCGACCTCGGAAAACGCGATCACATACCCGCCGATGATGGCACCGACCGGTTGACCGATCCCGCCCAGAATGGCCGCTGCGAAAAATGGCAACAGCAAATGAAAATATGTAAACGGTTTGAAACTCTTGTCGAGTCCGTACAGGGTACCGGCGATGGTCGTCAGAACCGCCGTGATGATCCAGGTCACCATCACCACCCTTTCCGGATCAATGCCAGACAGCAGGGCCAGGTCTTCATTGTCGGAGTAGGCCCGCATGGCTTTGCCGGTGCGGGTCCGGTTGAGAAACCAGAACAGGGCAATTACCAGAACCACCGCAATGACAATGGTCAATCCCTGCGATACCTTGATCGCCAGCCCTTCGTGCAGTCCGGTCATCTGTTTGAAGGTCCGCGCCTTGATGATGAAACGTTCACCGTCGTTGAATTGCTGATCATCCGGACCGATCACAAACCGGACAATACCGTTCATAACGAACATGACACCAATCGAGGCGATCACAAAAATTGCCGGGGAACTGCGCCTGGCCCGATAGAAGCGATATACCGCCCGGTCCGTCAGCAACATGGCGGCAACGGTGATCACGATTGCAAACGGCAAGGCCAGCAATGCAGTCGGCAATGGCCCCAGACCAATGCCGATCGACTGGAACCACCAGGTAATCAAAACCGTTGTCATGGTGCCGAAGGCCATGACATCACCATGCGCAAAGTTGGCGAACCGCAGAACCGAATAGACCAGGGTCAGTCCAAGTGCGCCGAGCGCCAGTTGCGACCCGTAGGCGAGGCTGGGAACGACGACAAAGTTGGTCAGCAAAACCAGCGCATCAAGTACATCAGTTGCCATTATCTACCCGCCAAGAAAGGAACGCCGCACTTCCGGACTGGCCAGCAAAGCCTGTCCGCTGTCGGTAAATCTGTTTTCACCTGTCACCAGAACATACCCCCGATCGGCAATATTCAGGGCCTGCCGGGCATTTTGCTCGACCATCAGGATGGCAATACCGGTTTGACGAATGGCCAGGATCCGGTCGAACAACTCGTCCATGACAATCGGTGATACGCCGGCGGTCGGCTCGTCCAGCATCAGGACTTCCGGATTGGTCATCAGGGCGCGACCAACGGCCACCTGCTGGCGCTGGCCGCCCGACAACTCACCGGCTGGCTGCAGACGTTTTTCCCGCAATACCGGAAACAGTTCAAACACGTGTTCCAGCGTCGGTAAAAAATCGTCATCCCGTATAAAGGCCCCCATTTCCAGGTTTTCCTGAACGGTCATGCTGACAAATACATTGTTGGTCTGCGGCACAAAAGCCATGCCATTGCGTACCCGGCTTTGCGGCGTCAGCGCCGTGATATCGCGACCGCCCAGCAATACCTGGCCCGACCGTAACGACAGCATTCCGAACATCGCTTTCATGGCGGTTGATTTGCCGGCACCGTTCGGACCCACAACAACCGCGATCTCGCCCTTGTCGACGGCAATGCTGCATCCCTGCAGGATATCGGCACCGCCGTAACCGCCATACATGTCCGATCCGGTCAGATAACTCATGACGGATTCGCTGTCTTGTGATTTTTCAAACCTGTACCAAGATAGGCTTCGATCACCTGTTCATCGGCCTTGACGTACTCTGCTGTGCCTTGGGTCAGCACCTTGCCTTCCGCCATGACGATCACCGGGTTGCACAGCCGGGATATGAAATCCATGTCATGCTCGATCATGCAAAATGTATATCCACGCTCTTTATTCAGGCGGATGATGGCATCACCGATTTCATTCAACAGGGTGCGGTTTACACCGGCACCGACTTCGTCCAGCAGAACCACCCTGGCGTCAACCATCATCGTACGACCGAGTTCCAGCAGTTTCTTCTGGCCGCCGGACAAGGTACCTGCCGGTGCATCCGCCAGGTGTCCGAGATTGAGGAATTCAATGACGTCGTCGGCTTTGCGGGCAACCTCCCGTTCCTCGCAGGCCACCTGCCGGCGACGGAAACAGGCGCTCAGCAGCGATTCACCGGACTGACCGGCGGGCACCATCATCAGGTTTTCCCGAACCGTCAGGGAAAAGAATTCGTGTGCGATCTGGAAGGTGCGAAGCAATCCCCGGGAAAACAACTGATAGGGTTTCAAACCGGTAACATCATCGCCATCCAGAACAATTCGACCGGCAGACGGCGCATAAATACCGGCGATGATACTGAACAGCGTGGTTTTCCCGGCCCCGTTCGGGCCGATCAGCCCGGTGATGGTACCCTTGTCGATACGCAGGCTAACGCCGTCAACCGCCTTAATTCCGCCGAAGTGCAAGGCAACATCCTCGACGACAATCATATTGGGCCCATTATCATGTGGCATCCCCAAAGTGTTTTTACGGCCTATGGTCGGGCGTTTTAGCCTGTCAGACCGGAACAGGCAATCACGGGAAACTTATGTAGAAATATTTCTGCACTACTGTTCTTGCTGAATGCCGCAACCGGGTTACATTACGGACAGGGTGGAGAACCGCCGGAAACGGGGGACGCGCGCAATATCCGGGCTGATGGTGCTTTGCGATTGCAACTTTCGTGTCGGCGGGTATAGTCCCGAAGAATTTTTGACAGGGCTGCGACAGGCCCCGGAACTTGGGAGTTTTTAATGTTCGTTTCGTCCGCATATGCTCAGGCCGCTGGCGCTGGCGCTGGTGCCGGTGGTGGCCTGCAAGCCATGTTGCCGCTGGTCCTGATATTCGTTGTGTTTTATTTTCTGCTGATCCGGCCGCAGCAAAAGAAGATGAAGGAACACAAGGAAACATTGTCGGCCATCCGGCGGGGTGACAAGGTTGTCACCGGCGGCGGCATCATGGGGACCGTGAGCAAGGTCGATGATGACCATCAACTGACGATCGAAATTGCCAAGGACGTCAAGGTCAAGGTCCGGCGCGAATTGATTTCCTCGGTGTTATCAAAACCCGAACCGGCGAAAGCGGGTGGCGTTGCCAATGACGACAAACCGACGGCCGGCGGTTTCCTGCGCGGCCTGTTCGGCGGCGGTGCAAAAAGCGAACCAGCCGGTCAGCCGGGCAGCAAGGAGAAAGCGAAACCGATCGATTCCGACAAGGATGCTCCCTCCGCCAAAGACCCGAACGCCTGAACCAAAACCTCTGTAAAATGCCGGGAGTGGCTTGATGGCCCGATTCTCCAAACCGAAAATTGCATTCATTGTCCTTGTCAGTCTTGGCGGACTGCTGTTTGCCGCTCCCAATTTTATCGATAGCAAGACCGATGCCGCTGTACCCGACTGGTTACCTCACAAACAGATCAGTCTGGGGCTCGATTTACAGGGTGGCTCACATCTGTTGCTCGAAGTCGAAGTCAATACGGTGATTCGCGATCAACTGGAAGCACTGGTGGACGAGGTTCGGGCTGAATTGCGAAAAGCCAGAATTCGTTACCACGGACTGGGACGCGATGGTGCCAGCGGTGTCAAGGTGACGATCCGTGACGCCACCAAAACGGAGGAAGCCCGCGGCCTTCTGCGCAAGCTGGATGCCCAGACCACGACCTCCACGGACGGCAATACGATCCATGTAACTCTCCAGGAATCCGCTATCCGCGACCGACGGAATGCCGCCATGAACCAGTCCGTCGAGATCGTGCGCCGCCGGATTGACCAGACCGGCACCCGCGAACCCACCATCCAGCGACAGGGCGACGACCGCATCCTGGTTCAGCTGCCCGGCGTCAAGGACCCGGAGCGGATCAAACGGCTGCTCGGCAAGACCGCCAAAATGACCTTTCGCCTGACCGACGAACGGGGCGCTTCGCTCGACCCATCCCGCCCGGCACCGGCCGGATCACAGTGGATGCCGTCCACCGACTCGCGATCCGGGCCTGCCATGTTTCTGGTGAAAAAACGGGTGATGGTGTCCGGCGAGGATCTGGTTGATTCGCAACCCGGCTTTGATCAGCGCAGCGGCCAGCCGATCGTCAATTTCCGTTTCAATACCCGTGGCGCCAAGAAATTCGGGGCCGCGACCGCCGCCAATGTCGATAAACCGTTTGCCATCGTGCTGGACAACAAGGTTATCAGCGCGCCGGTCATTCGCGAACCGATCCTCGGTGGCAGCGGCCAGATCAGTGGCAGTTTCACTGTACAGGAAGCCAATGACCTGGCGTTGTTGTTGCGCGCCGGCGCGCTGCCGGCCCCGCTTGTCATTCTTGAGGAACGCAGCGTCGGACCCGGACTGGGAGCCGACTCGGTCGCCTCTGGCAAGATCGCCAGTGGGATCGGCATGGTGCTGGTGGTGGTGTTCATGATCGCCGGCTACGGCATATTTGGCCTGATGACCGACCTGGCCCTGATCGTTAACGTATTCCTCATCCTGGCGGTGTTGTCAGTGATGCAGGCTACCCTGACGCTGCCGGGAATTGCCGGAATCGTTTTGACGATCGGCATGGCGGTCGATTCCAACGTCCTGATCTTCGAACGCATTCGGGAAGAGGTTCGTGGCGGTATGGGGCCTATTTCCGCCATCGACAGTGGCTACAAACGGGCATTTACAACCATTATCGACGCCAATCTGACGACCTTCATTGCCGCTGTTCTGCTGTATGCGTTTGGCTCCGGCCCCATTCGCGGGTTTGCGGTCACCCTGGCGGTCGGCATTGTAACCTCACTGTTCACATCGGTCATGCTGACACGGTTGTTCATTGAAATCTGGTATCAACGAAAACAACCGAAGGAGCTCCCGATTTAGGGACGAACTGACATGCGCCCACTTCGCCTCATTCCACACGACCTTGATCTCGGGTTCATCGGCAAAAGAAAGTACTTTTTCGTCTTTTCGTCGGTGCTGGTGCTGCTGTCCATTATTGTATTCCTGATCAATGGCCTGAGTTACGGGATTGATTTCAAGGGCGGCATCATGATCGAGATCCGGACTGAAAAAGCTGCCGATATTGCGAGCATGCGCAAAGCCCTGCGGGGTCTGCAACTGGGGGAAGTTGCCCTGCAAACATTCGGCCAGCCAAATGATGTGTTGATCCGCATTCAGCGCCAGGATGGCGGCGCCCAGGAACAACAACAGGCGGTGCAGAAGATCAAGGATGTATTGGGGCAGGGGATCGAATACCGGCGCACCGAGTTTGTCGGCCCGAAAGTTTCCAGCGAATTATTCCTGGATGGTGTGCTGGCGGTCACGCTGGCGATTGGTGCAATCCTGATATACGTCTGGTTTCGTTTCGAGTGGCAGTTTGGTCTTGGCGCGGTCATCGCACTGACGCACGACGTAATCTCGACGATTGGCATTTTTGCGCTGCTCGGTCTGGAATTCAACCTGACCACGGTGGCCGCCGTCCTGACCATTGCCGGTTATTCAATCAATGATACGGTTGTGGTTTTTGACCGGGTGCGAGAAAATCTGCGCAAATACAAAACCATGCCGCTGGAGGAATTATTCAACAATTCCATTAACCAGACGTTGTCTCGGACGGTGATCACATCGTTGACCACCTTGCTGGCACTGTTTGCCCTCTATTCTCTTGGTGGTCCGGTCATTCAGGATTTCAGCTTTGCGATGATCTGGGGAATTATTGTCGGCACCTATTCCTCGATTTGTGTCGCGGTCCCGCTGATGCTCTACATGAACCTGACACGGCGAACCACCCTGACAGGCGACGCGGATACCGCGAGCGGAACTTCCTAGAGCACGACGTTTTCCCGTGTCACTTGATATTACCCCAGCGATTGTCACCGGCGGGCAACTCATCCAGCGATATGGAGACGGTGGGTTCCGGGTTGCCGGGATCGATTATCAGGGTTCAATCATTGTGCGTGTCGATGCAACTGACCGCTGGCCGGTCTCGGCGGTGTCGGAAATTGATTTGACGTCACTGACGCCCCTGTCAGGAGTCTCGCCAGCGGTCGACATTCTGTTGATCGGATGCGGGCCGCGCTTCTCGCCGCCGCCGTCCGACCTCCGCAGGGGGCTCAAAAACGCAGGCATGGTGCTGGAATGGATGGATACCGGCGCCGCCTGCCGCACCTTCAACGTGTTGCTGGCAGAAGGCCGGGCAGTGGCTGCCGCACTGATCGCCAACCCATAAAAAAACGGGACCCGAAGGCCCCGTTTTTCACTTAATCCGGTTGCGGGTCAATAAAGATTTTGAGCCGAGACCATGGCATACAGCATGGGAAACGACAGCAGTGTGTTGGTACGCGAGAACAGCATCGCGGTGCGACCGGCAGCGGCTTTGGCTTCCGCATCAACCTCGACCATGCCAAGCGCCTTTTTCTGATTGGGCCAGATCACGAACCACACATTGAACCACATGATAATGCCCATCCACATGCCAATTCCGATGGCTGTGTGTTTGGCAACCCCGTCTGAACCGAGGGTCAGTGCCTGCATGACATAACCGTTCATGGTCGCCAGGATCAAACCGGTGACAATAGTTGACATGGCCCCCCAGCGGAACCACCACAGGGCAGACGGTGCGATAACCTTGCCGATCGCCGGTTTCTGATCATCCGGGATCTTGCCCATGTTCGGAATCTGGACGAAATTGAAATACCACAGCAATCCGATCCACATCACACCACTGATAACGTGCAGCCAGCGGAAGATAAATGCCACGTAGGCATGCCCACCGGGTACCCCTTCCTGCGTTGCCGAGACCAGGATGACAACCATCAATACGGTCAGCACCAGACCGGCGATCACCGTATTTCTCAGATTTGAAAGAATAGCAGCCATTGCGCTCTCCCCCTTTCTATTAACAATTACAATTAAACTAAATTAAAACCTCTCACCGAAGATTGAATGGTATATAGGAGGTTCCCGGATTTCACCAAATGTTTTCATGTAACTTGCGGGAAAATATGGATTTTGTCGGATAGCAATATCCGATAACAGGAACGGGACAGGCGGAAATGGCGGACGATTCGCCCTTGAAAGACGCGCAAACCTATTGCGCAGATCTGGTCCGGCGGTTTGATCGGGACCGTTATATTTGCGCATTGCTGTCGCCCGATCATGTTCGCCCACATCTGATGGCGCTGTATGCCTTCAATATTGAAATTGCCATTACCAGCGAAACCGTCAGCAACCCGTTGATCGGTCAGATGCGTCTGAAGTGGTGGCATGATGCACTGGACGACATCAGCCGGGGACATCCGCCCGCCCATCAGGTCGCCTTGCCGCTATCGGTCACCGTCCGGCAGACCCGACTGCCGCAGGAACTTCTTGCCGGGATGATCAGCGCCCGTCTGGAAGACTTTGCCGAATCGCCGCCTGAAACGCTCACCGAATTGACCAGCTATGCCGACCGAACCGCCGGAACGCTGGCGGAACTCAGCATGATGGCAATGGGTCATTCCGAGAATTCGGGAGGCGTTACAATGCATCAGATGGGCACTGCCTATGCCCTGACCGGGTTGATCCGCGCGTTACCGTTCGCGCGACCCGGGCAACGTATATTTTTGCCGACCGATTTATGCCAGCAGGAAAATTTCAATATCACTGATCTGAACGGCCTGCTGTCGCGCCAGTCGGCATCGCCGGAGCTGTGCCATGTCCTGTGCCGGGTCGCCGATCATGCCGAAACCCTTGTCGCCGCCGTATGTCAGGCCCAGACCAGTATCCCGTCCCAGGTCATGGCAGTTCTGTTGCCGGCGGCATTGACCAGGCGGCAATTGAGTCGGCTGAAATTATGTGGCCATGATCCGTTTCGACTGAAAATGGCAGAGACCGGCCCAAATCCCGGAGATATGCTCAGGTTGGCATGGGCCAGATTCCGTCGCAGGATCTAGAGCAAAACCGGAGCGAATAGGTTCATTCGTGAACGTGGCTTTGCTGGATTATCAATTAGTTAGAGAACTTCCGGCGATTCAAAAATTGCCGGAAATTCTCTAGTTGAGAGCCGGTTGATCTGCCGGTAACAATTGCAACGGGTCAGGCGACGGCGCATTTTTCGTCTGTCCACTGGTTGTAGCACCGCGCGGGGCCGGATTCAGGTTTTTCAACAGATCGTCAAGGGCCGGTGTGTCATTGGCCGGCGGCGAGGGCCCGCCTGGAATGGCTGGGGATGGCGACGCATTCGAATCCCGCAACAGATCGTCCAGTCCGGGAGTTGGTGCTGCATTGTCCGACGCGGGCGGCGCGGTATCGATCGCATTTGTCGCGGGCGCGGGTGTCGAACCGGCCGGAACCGGCGTACCGAACAATTCATCGGGTGATACCGCGCTGCTTTTCGGCGGCGCACTGACATCCGTTGACGGTTTCATTTCCGCCTCGGTTTCGGTTTTTTTGGCGACCCGTTTCAACTGCATCAGTTCATGTGCCGATACCTGCGGAAATATTGTCGGGGAATTGGCGTAATACAACATCACCACACCGCGGCGGGTATCGGGAAATCCACCGCGCGCGTCATCATATTTCCGAATTTCGAGGATGGTCACGGCGTTGGTTTCCGGATCCCGATTCCGCCAGGAAACGGTTGGATTATCCTGACGCGGCTGCGCCAGAGGTGCGATCGACCGGTTCCAGATTTCGGTCGGCTCGCCAAGTCTTTTTTTATAATAATCGATGACTTTCTGCAGGTCGTCAGATTTGAACAGAGAATGAAACCGCACTGCCGTCCCCTGATCGAAGCGGGTAATAGCCATCGGCCCGGTATACAGAATGGTGGCAATCTGGAAGCTGTCGCTGATCGCAGCTGGCCAATCCACCGGCTCGATGCAGAATAGCGTGGTTCCCCTGTTTTTCTTGACGCACTGATTGCGCTGGTCCCGGCCTTGCTTCCCCGGCGGGAAGGTATTTTCCAGATTGACGGATTCACCCATGGTCAGGGTGACACCCGACAATGATGTTGTTGTCAGCGATTGAACCGACCGGGTCGGAGTCGGCGGCGGATCGGCTTTCGTCAATTCCGTAATCGGCCAATAAGTCCGCCCGTCGTTCGTTGTGCGTGACGCCACCTTTACATCTCCGCGCAGGGCCTCGTAGGTCGTGGAGAGTTTTTCATCTGGCTCCAGCAATAAGGAATCACGTGGCAATTCACCGGAATTTTTCGGTTGAAAGAGGTCCGTCAGGCGCGAAAAAAAGGCCTTTCCGGATGGTTTCGCAGTCACGTCAGGGGCTTTCAATGGATCTGCATAGGGTTGCCCTGATTCCCCGGCAGTTGGCTGTTTGACCATGTTGTGTGATTCCGCGATCACCGCTGACGGTTCCGGTATGTCCGTTCGGGTCACTTTGACGACCGCCATCGGGCGGTCTGCGCCAACGTTCAGTCTGGAGGTCGTCACCCAGGGGGAAGCCGGTCCGGAACCGGACGATCCGGGATCGGCCGCGGCGCCTGTCGCTTTAGCCGGCTTTATTTTCGCCGCCCACCCCTGTTCCCGTGCCGACCCCTGGTCATTGAACAGACCGGACAACTGATTGAGAAACTGCGGTGGTACGTCACCACGCTCCTGACCGGGGGGGACACTCGCAAGCGGGCGGGTTTCGTCTGGTTGCTGAAATTCCTGTAAATTGGCAATGTTGACCGGTCCACCTCCGGCTTTCGTGCTGGTGGTCGTGTCCGGCACCGGGGCGTCCTGTCCGGCGTCCGGCACCGACCGATAGTCGGACCGAACCGCAACCTGTCGGTCAGATGGACGACCACCTGGCGTTTTGTCCCGGTTGTCGGAGAAAAAACCGATCAGCCGGTCCACAATTGTCGGCGGCTTGTCCGCTGAAGGGGCGGCGGCCTGACCGGTACCGGGCTGACGGGACACATCGGTAACCGGAACGGGCGGTTTCTCGTTGGGATTTTCCATTCGCCTGATCTTGTCAACCCGTCCGCTGAGGCGGGCAGCAGGCGTGCTTCGCGGGGTCAGGTTCTGGTTCACGGCAAGCGCCGGGGCAGACGCCTGCTCGGGGGCGGGAACGTCAATGGCATTCGGCTCGATACCCGCCGGCATCCGACTGTATTTCCGACGGCCTGCCGCGAGGATTGCCGCCGTATCCACCGTCACCGTCCGCGACATGGCATCATCTATTCTTTGCAACCGTGCCCGCATGGCATCCGATTCGTAGGCTCGCGGCTCGGCGGTGTCCTGAGCTCTGACAGGTTCCCGGACCGGGCCGGTCTCCGGTCCCGGCGGGTCGTCGAGATTGCCGCCGCCATCCAGCTGGCTCAACACCGACTCGACCGCGTCCCTCGACTGCGGCGAGGACGGGTCGATAACCGGCAGTCCGAATTCATCTTCTTTCGGTTTGTCCGGCGACAACAGATTCTTGATCCGGTTAAAGGTTCGGTCTGCACTGCTCGGGTCCGCCGGTGGCTGGGCGACCGGCGGTGCATCTGTGGTCACCGGTTGCGCGATGGCGTCCATCAGTGCCATTTCGTGAGAGGATGGTGCAAGGTCGGACGATGAACCGACAGGGTCGGGCGGCGGTGCGTCAGGCAGCACCGGACCGGCTGGCTGTAACAACCGCGCTGCCAGGTCATCGTGGGCCCGGTCGGGTTGATCTCCCGACGCCGGCGGTACTGTGGATGCTTCCACGGTCTCCATCAGATCAGGTACCGGCATGTCGGCAGGGGTGCCCGCCGTCAGATTGCCGGGCAGGTCGGTCGGGGCCGCCGCTTTTTGCAGAGGTTTCGGCGCATTGCCCGATTGCCCGACCGTCTCCGGTGTCACACTTGCCACCAGGTTCTTGAAAAAGGTCCCGACCTGTCCCAAAACACTGTCCGGCAGATCCTGTGTATCCGGCATGTGTGGTTCGGACGATTTAAGCGGGTCGTTGCCCGGCCCGGCGGGTTGCCGATGAGTTCCCTGGCGCGCCGCGCCATCGCGGACGGCAGACGTATCCGTTGTTGCTGCCGATCCGGACGCTATATTTTGGTCCATCGCTTCTATCGGCAAACCTTCCGGAGGCCGCATGTCGGGCGGCGCACCGAACGCGCCAGCGGGTGTACTTTCGGGCGGCGCACTGGCCAGCATATCCGGGACCACCGGTTCAGCCTTTGACCGATGAGGGACTGCCGGTTCGGGGTCGGCAACGGGGCGTCGCGCTACCGGTGCTTGCGGTTTTCGCGGCGCCAGTTCAAACCGGTCCGGGTTTCCATCACTGATGCCGGACGCCGCTATGACCGGGGCCGGTAACGCGGGCATCGACTTCTTACCAGTCACCAGCATTGCCGCAGTGGGGGCCGGTTCAATCACCTTCAGAGGCGGTTGCGGGATCGCCCCGTCAACAACCGGTCGAGAGGATGCAGTTGGGGCAAGCGACTTGCGTTTGGCACCCTCGGACAACAAATAGTGGGCGATGATAAAATGTCCCTTGTCGACGGCCAGATCGGCAGCCGTCATGCCATTGACATCCTTGGCCTTCAGGTCGGCACCGTCGGCAATATTTTTTTGCACCGCGGCCATATCGTTAACGTCAACCGCCTGAAACAACTGCCGCGTCGGATCGGACATCTGGGCACGCACCGGACAGACCAAAAGCAGCGACAGGGCGACGACAAGGACCAACCGGCAACTGGCAGACCGCACCTCCGCCGGTCCGTCGACCATTCTATCAACCTGTCTGAAGCGCCTGTCAGAAATCATGCGTGATTTTACGCTTTTTCCCGGGCAACCGACAATCAGTCCGACGGGCCTCGAATTTAACGGCAACCGGCGCAGAGGGGCAGGGCGGTTAATGTCGCCGTGAACCGCTCCCTGGCACGGCAAAAAAACATAGAAGATAAATTTATATTAATAAAAACAAATAGATATGCGTGTTTTTAACGTCAGCACGCTGAGCTGTCCGCTGACACCCGCCCGATAGGTCTCGCGTCGGGTCACGCCCGCATCATTCCAGCTTCATCCGACCCGCCCCGACGAAAAACGCGAAAACAGCCGAATCGGGCCGCGGCTCACGGGTGACCGCACGGTCAAAACTGTCGCGCTGCACGCCAGGTCGCCAGATCCAGCAACGCCCGGTCACTGATCACCTTTTTCCGATCACGTCCGCGCGGTCGCTGCTTTTTCGGCAAATCATCCGTATCCAGCGGCGGGAACAGTCCGAAATTGACGTTCATGGGCTGATAGGTTTCCGACATCGCGCCGCCTGAAATATGACCCAGAATTGCCCCGATGGCAGTTGTCGGAGGTGGTGCAACAACCGGTTGTTGCAGCTTTTCTGCGGCGGCAAACAGGCCCGCCAGCAGACCGATTGCGGCACTTTCAACATATCCTTCACATCCGGTTATCTGACCGGCAAACCGCAGTCGGGGCTGGGACTTCAGGCGCAGGGTCGCATCCAGCAATTTCGGGCTATTGATGAATGTATTGCGATGCAGCCCCCCCAGACGGGCAAACGCGGCATTTTCCAGGCCGGGAATCGTTCTGAAAATACGTTTTTGTTCGCCATAGGTCAGTTTGGTTTGAAACCCGACCATATTGTAGAGCGTTCCCAACGCATTGTCCTGACGCAGCTGGATGACCGCGCGATTACGAACCGGATTATTCGGATTGGTCAGACCAACCGGCTTCAACGGACCGTATGCCAGCGTTTCAATGCCACGCGAGGCCATCACCTCGATCGGCAGGCATCCCTCAAAATAGGGTGTGTTTTCTTCCCATTCCTTGAACTCTGTTTTCTCGCCGCGAATCAATTCTTCGATAAAAGTCTCATATTGCATCGAGTTCATCGCACAATTGATGTAATCGGCACCGTCACCTTTATCGTATCTCGATTGAAACCAGGCTTTGGTAAAATCGATGCTGTCCTTGTAGATGATTGGCGCGATGGCATCAAAAAAGGCCAGCGCCTGTTCGCCGGACTGCTGCCGGATCGCGTCCGCCAGTGCCGGCGACGTCAGGGGGCCGGTGGCGATGATGACACTGTCCCAGTCCGAAGGCGGCAGACCGGCGACTTCCCCTCGTTCGATCGTTATCAACGGATGCTGCTCGAGGCAGCGAGTGACCTCGGCGCTGAAGGCGTCCCGGTCGACCGCCAGCGCCGAGCCAGCCGGCACCCTGTGCTTGTCCGCAGACCGGATAATCAGCGAATCAAGTCGCCGCATTTCTTCGTGCAACAGGCCAACCGCATTGTAGTTCGCATCATCTGAGCGAAGCGAATTTGAGCAGACAAGTTCCGCCAATCCATCCGTGTGGTGAGCGTCTGTTTTCCGGTTCGGACGCATTTCATGCAGGCAGACCGGGACATTTCTGGACGCCAGTTGCCAGGCGGCCTCGCTTCCCGCCAGCCCCCCCCCGACCACATGCACACTTTTCGGATTCGACATTCGAATTTGTCCTGATATACAAGGAACCATGAGCCGCCGGAACATAGTGATGACGAGCACATCCCGCAATGCAAATTCGCGTCAGGATCAATGCCGACCCAATCGCCGGGAACTTCACATGTATAATCTAACCATGACTGCGGACAAAAACACAGGCCAGAGCCGATGAGCCTGCAGGATTCCTTCGACGTCGCCAGCCAGTGGAAAAGGATATCCCAGCAGGAGCTGGACCTGATTCTTGACCGGCACGAAGATTATGTGTCCGGTCGGCAGGGGGGTGAACTGGCAAATCTTGCCATGCATGACCTGACCTATCTCGATTTCTCGGACCGTGACCTGTCGCGGGTCGAAATGGTAGGGACACTTCTGTGCCACTGCGATTTCAGTGACATCCGGATGTCGGATGCCAATCTGTTTGCCGCTGACCTTCGATATGCGTGCCTGCAGGGTGCCAATCTGGACCGGGCCGATCTGCGGGGTTCCTGTCTGGCCGGCGCAAACCTGAGCGATGCTTCGCTGATCGATGCCGACATGCGCGACGGCGTGTTGTTGAAGGCCAAGTCAAAAGGCGGCGATCTTGTGCCGGTCATCCATGACGACGCCACCGCCGGCATGGAAAAGGCAACCATGAAACGTGCCAACATGACAAACGTCAAAGTTTCCGATTCCGTCATTGTACAGACTGACCTGACCGATTGTATCCTCAAGAATGCCAAATTTGTGCGGGCCAACCTGTCGTTATCGAATCTGACCGGATGTGATCTGGAAGGCGCGGATTTCACCGACGCCAAACTGAGCGGCGCGATTTTCAGCGGTGCCATTTTCTTCAATACCATTCTCGACAATGCCGACCTGTCCGGTGCCGATCTGATCGGCGCCATGATCGACAATGTGGATTTTTCGCGAGCCCGCATGGGTGACGCCAAACTGCCGAAAGGACTGGAAGATCTCGATGGTTCCCTGCAACAAATTCTGTCAGCACATCATGACTGGGTGATGAGCAACGGCAAGAGTGGCCGGCGGGCCGACCTGTCGGCCCATGACCTGAGTCGTATCAATCTGGATGGTGCCAACCTGTCGGCGGGAAACCTGTCATATTGTGTCCTGAAAAACGCCAAGCTGAAAAAGGCCGAACTGCTGATGACAGACCTGTCATTTGCCGATTTGCGCGGGGCCGTTCTGGCCCGCGCCGACCTGCGAGGTGCCAAGCTTGAACGGGCCAATCTGACGCAGGCCAATCTGGTCGGTGCGGTATTGAGCGAGGTCATCGTATCATCGCGGGCCGGCGGCGGAGAATGGCGGACCAATCTGTCACATGCCAAACTGAAAGGGGCAATGCTGAACGGTGCCGTGATCCGCAATGCCGATCTCGCCGGAGTGGATTTCCGGGGGGCCGATTTGCGGGATGTCGATTTTTACGGCTCGCTGATCATGGATGCGGATTTTACCGATGCGGATATTCGCGGCGCCAACTTCAACAATACCGATACCCGCGGCTGCAAGGGTCTGGACAAGCCCGACGGCAATTAATCGACACTTAATCGACACTTGGCGTTTTTGCCTGCGCGCCCTATCATTGCTGCATGACGACAATTGATTCAATCGACGATCTGGTACGGCGAATCCCAGACGGAGCACGCATTGCTCTGCCCGCAGAATACAGTTACGTGCCAATGGACATTGTGCGTGCCCTGATTCGCCGCCAAATCCGGAACATGGACATCGTCTGTGTGCCCATAGGCGGACTGGCTGTCGATATGCTGATCGGGGCAGGCTGTGTACGATCGATCGAGGCGGCGGCCGTCAGTCTCGGTGAGAACGGCCTGGCCCCACGGTTTACGGATGCCGTCGAAAACCGCCGGATCGTGATGACGGATTCCACCTGCCCGGCGATTCACACAGCCTTGCAGGCGTCTGAAAAGGGTGTTCCCTTCATGCCATTGAGCGGGCTGATCGGGTCTGACATCCTACGCCATCGCAACGACTGGAAAGTGATCGATGATCCACTGCAAAACGGCAACGGACCGATCGTCCTGATCCCCGCCATCCAGCCCGATATTGCCCTGATCCACAGCCCGGTCGGCGACCGGGCCGGTAACGTCTGGATCGGCAAACGGCGGGAACTGATGACCCTTGCCCACGCGGCGCGTGAAACTGTCGTCACTGTTGAGCGGATTACCGACGACGATCTACTGGCGTCTGATGAAAGCGCTGCCGGAGTCTTGCCCAACCTCTACATTTCTGCCGTCGCCTGCGCCCCACGGGGCGCCATGCCGCTTGCCCTGGCGGGTTGTTATCGGCGCGATGACCAGGCGATATCGGAATATGCCCGGGCCGCCCGCAGCCAACAGGGCTACGATCGTTATCTGGCGGAACAGGGTCTGCAGCCGGTGTCGGACGCCGCCGAATGACCTGTCGTCCGGAAGAATTCCTGATCAACACGCTGGCCGGACTGCTGGACGATGTCAGCGTGCGGCACGTTGCTGTCGGGGCGGCGTCGCCGATTCCGGGGGCGGCGGCGCTGTTGACGCAGACCAGAACCGGCGGTCGGCTCCGGGTCTCCATCATTCACGGCGAGGCGAACAATCCGTTCACCGATGGCGGACGTGAGTTGTTTGACGCGGCCGGGCAGGGCCGGATCGACGCCTTTTTTCTGGGCGGCGTTCAGATTGATGGTCACGCCAACATCAATCTGGTCGGCACCGGACCCTATCCCGATACGACCCGCCGATTTCCCGGCTCGTTCGGTTCCGCGCATATGTATTTTGTCGTACCGAAGGTTATTCTGTTCCGTCCGGAACACACCCGACGAGTGTTGGTTGAAGCCGTCGATTTTATCAGTGCCCCGGGAACCAGTGCCGCCGGTGTCTATCGGCCCGGTGGCCCGAAGGCGCTGGTGACCGAACGGTGCCTGATGTCATTCGATGCGGACCGCGGCCGGTTCTGTCTGCAATCCATCCATCCGGGTCATTCGCTGGAGGAAATTCTGGATAATACCGGGTTCGACTTTGATATCCCTGACACGGTGCCGGTCACGGCCGAACCAACAACCGGAGACCTGGCACTGTTGCGAAACGGCATCGCCCCGGAAATCGCCAAGACCTATCCGGCATTCAGCGCTAAGGTGTTTGGCTTGACATCCGCCGCCTGACATTGGCGGATACCGGCACACATCGGTAGAGCCGGATGCCGCCGATCATGCCGCACACAATTATTTTCTGACTTTTGTCTTGGTCTTGCCAAGCAGGAAAAAAATGAACCAGATCGGGACAACCACCACGGCGCCCAGCAGAATGTATTTTACGGCCCATTCAATGACGCGCGCAACAATCGAGAATATCTGCTGGACGGTATCGCCAAAATTGGCCAGAAGTTCCCGCGGGTTGATCTCGAAAAAACTGAGCAAAACCCCGATCACAAACGAGAACACGAGAATTTTGATCAGGGTGTCTTTGATATCTGCGGGCATGGTATCCTCTTAAATCCTGTTCAGCGAGCCTACACGGTGCGGCGGGAGGGTGGCAAGCCGGTGACGGCGAGCTTGGCGGGATATATCACGCACTGATTCTGGCATCCGGTTTCATACCAAGGTACGGCGCAAGGTACTGACCCGTGAAACTCTCGTCGATCCGGGCAACCTGTTCCGGGGTTCCTTCGGCGACGATCCGGCCGCCCTTGTTGCCCCCTCCGGGACCGAGATCAATGATCCAGTCCGCCGTCTTGATGACTTCCAGATTGTGTTCAATCACAATCACCGTATTGCCCTGATCAACCAACGCCTGAAGCACCTCCAGAAGTTTTTTGACATCTTCAAAATGCAGACCGGTGGTCGGTTCGTCCAGAATGTAAATGGTTTTGCCGGTCGCGCGGCGGCTCAACTCCTTGGCCAGCTTGACGCGTTGCGCCTCTCCACCGGACAGCGTGGTTGCCTGTTGCCCGAGATGGATATACCCGAGACCGACCCGTTTCAGGGTTTCCATCTTGTCACGGATGGACGGAACGGCTTTGAAAAAACCGGCCGCTTCCTCAACCGTCATATCCAGAACCTCGGCGATCGATTTGTCACGAAACCGTACTTCCAGGGTTTCCCGATTGTAGCGTTTGCCCTTGCAGACATCGCATTGCACATACACGTCGGGCAGGAAATGCATCTCGATCTTGATGACTCCGTCTCCCTGACAGGATTCACAGCGCCCGCCCTTGACGTTAAAAGAAAAGCGGCCCGGTTTATAGCCGCGCGTCCTGGCTTCCGGCAGGGCCGCAAACCAGTCGCGAATAGGCGTAAAGGCACCGGTATAGGTCGCCGGATTGGATCGCGGGGTACGGCCGATTGGCGACTGATCGATATCCACGATCTTGTCAATCCGCTCGACGCCGTCCAGCGTGTCGTGATCGCCCGGGTGCAGGCGGGCGTTATGCAGACGGCGGGCCAGCGCCTTGTACAGGGTCTCGATCACCAGACTGGACTTGCCGCCACCGGAAACGCCGGTAATACAGGTAAAGGTACTGAGTGGGAACTTCACATCGACATTCTGCAGATTGTGGGCGCGCGCCCCCTTGAGGGTCAGGAAATGACCCTTGCCAGGCTTGCGGCGCACCTCCGGGATCCCGATTTGCCGCACGCCGGTCAGATACTGTCCGGTCAGACTCTCGGGTGTCGCCATCACCTGGTCCGGCGTGCCGTGGGCGATCACCTGACCACCGTGGATGCCGGCGCCGGGTCCGATATCGATCAGATAGTCTGCCAGTCGAATGGCGTCCTCGTCATGTTCGACAACGACCACTGTATTGCCGAGGTCCCGCAGTCGTTTCAGGGTTTCCAGCAAGCGCGCATTGTCCCTCTGGTGCAGGCCGATGGACGGTTCGTCCAGCACATACAGAACTCCGCTCAGACCGGAGCCGATTTGCGATGCCAGACGAATACGCTGGCTTTCGCCGCCAGATAATGTACCGGACGACCGGCTGAGGGTCAGATACTCCAGTCCGACGTTGGACAGGAAGTTGAGTCGGTCGTTTATTTCCCGCAAGATCCGATAGGCGATCTGGCTTTGTTTTTCCGTCAATTTGGCGTCCAGTTGCAAGAACCAGTCGCGTGCTTCGTCAATCGACATTTCGACCACCTGACCGACATGCAATCCGGCAATCCTGACGGCCAGGGCTTCCGGTTTCAGTCGATGCCCGCCGCAGGCGGAACAGGTCGTCACGGTCTGATAGCGCGACAATTCGTCGCGAACCCAGTTGGAATCGGTTTCCCGCCAGCGCCGCTCCATGTTGGGGATGACACCTTCAAACGGTTTGTCGATTTCATAGGCCCGCGAACCGTCATGGTACCGCATCACAACATTTTCCCGTCCCGAACCGAACAGGACAATTTCACGATGTTTTTTGGCCAGCGTCGACCAGGCGTCGGTCAATTCAAACTGGAAATGTTCCGCCAGACAGGCCAGCGTCTGGCCATAATATTTGGACGAGGAATTGGCCCAGGGAGCGAGTGCTCCCTGATGCAGTGACAACGAATCATTGGGCACCACCAGTTCGGCATCGAAAAACATCTCTGTGCCCAGTCCATCACAGGACGGACAGGCACCAAACGGATTGTTGAAGGAAAACAGCCTGGGTTCGATTTCATCGATCGTGAAGCCGGACACCGGACAGGCGAACTTGGCGGAAAATACGGTCCGGCCTTCCGGCACGTGATCCTTGATGCCACCCTTCCTTGATCGTTTGCCGGATTGTTCCGGCGGTCGGCTGGCGTCATCGGTAAAGGCAATTCCGTCAGCCAGCGCGAGCGCGGTTTCGAAACTGTCAGCCAGCCGGGATTCGATACCGGGCTTGACGACGATACGGTCTACCACAACCTCGATATCGTGCTTGAATTTCTTATCCAGTGCGGGCGCATCCTCAATATCGTGAAGCTCACCGTCGATGCGCACCCGCTGAAACCCACGCCGCGCGAGGTCCTGCAACTCCTTGCGATATTCTCCCTTGCGTCCACGCACAATCGGCGCCAGCAACAGCAGACGGGATCCTTCCGGCATGGCCATCACCCGGTCGACCATCTGGCTGACGGTCTGGCTCTCGATCGGAAGCCCGGTCGCCGGCGAGTGAGGAACCCCGGTGCGGGCAAACAGCAGACGCATATAATCGTAGATCTCTGTCACGGTTCCAACCGTCGAGCGCGGATTGCGCGAGGTCGTTTTCTGCTCAATTGAGATCGCCGGTGACAGTCCTTCAATGGAATCAACGTCCGGTTTCTGCATCAGTTCCAGGAATTGACGAGCGTAAGCCGACAGGCTTTCGACGTATCGGCGTTGCCCTTCCGCATAAATGGTGTCGAAGGCAAGCGATGATTTGCCGGACCCGCTGAGGCCGGTAATGACAGACAGACTGTCGCGCGGAATTTCCACGTCGATATTTTTCAGATTGTGTTCGCGCGCACCGCGCACGACAATTTTCCCAGTCGAAACCACTACCGTTCCCCAGCCAATTTGAAACGTCCAGAAATAGTGTGGATTCGTTAGAAGGTAAAGGCTTTGCACCAACTTCACGGGAGATTGAACGGAATTTTCTGGCTGCTGCACAGACGAACAGGTCAATTGCACCCTGGTTGACTGTCCACCCGACACTGGACAATCCGGTTTAACTGACCGACAGGGCTTGATCGAAGGCCGATAGTCATCATAAATCAGCCCCGGCGGGGCCGACACGGCGTTTCGCATCGTGAAAGGGAAATCCAATATGAGCAGTGACACCGACGCCGACTTTGAAAAGGCAGATATCATCCTGTCATCGGCCCTCGAACAGTTTCAGGGGCAAGGCGTCAACCAATACGTCTGGGGCATGGCACTGGTGGAGGTCGGTGTCCTGGCGCTGGTCAAGCTGGGCGAAGACGACGACTCTGTCCTCAAGTCCGTCCGCCAGTTCATTGAAAAGTCGAAAGGGGGAATGCCGCCCCTGTAGGACCCGGTATTTCTCGATGTTATCCACCGATTGCGGCACGATATCCACTGGAACCTCCCGTCATGACGCGGTAAGGTGTGCGTCCGTTTTTTTCAGCAGGGGGGGGCAAATGGCAGGTTCGGTAAACAAGGTAATTCTCGTCGGCAATCTGGGACGTGATCCGGAAATCCGGTTTACACAAAGCGGGGCCAAGATTGCAAATCTGAACGTTGCCACGTCCGAATCATGGAAGGACAAGCAGACCGGTGAGCGTAAGGAAAAGACCGAGTGGCACCGCGTTGTCGTGTTTTCGGAAGGGCTTGCGGGCATTGCCGAACGGTTCCTGAAAAAGGGCTCCAAGGTTTATCTGGAGGGTTCCCTGCAAACCCGCAAATGGACCGGCAATGACGGGGTTGAGAAATACACCACCGAAATCGTCTTGCAGGGCTTCAACGGCACCCTGACCATGCTGGATGGGCGCGGCGAAGGCGGCGGTGGCGGAAATTACGACACTGGGTCATCCGCCGGTGGCGGATCAGATCCTGACTGGGGCGGACCGGATACTGGCAACTCCTCTGGCGGTTCCTCTGGCGGTTCCTCTGGTGGTTCCTCTGGTGGCGGGTCCGGGTCCGGCAACAACGACCTGAACGACGAAATCCCGTTCTAGGAATTGTTCTGGTACATTCCGGCGCTTGTGCCGGACCGGCGCTGTGATATAGCTGTTTTTGCTTCTCACACACTTCCTTTGGCGGGTCCGGCTCATGACAAGTACTTCCGAACAATCGGCACTGACCGACGCGGCGGCAAAACGAAATGTTCTGGTGCTGACCATCTGTCAGGCGATGTCGATGACGGGAACGTCACTGGTCATGACTGTGTCGGCACTGGTCGGGCAAATTCTGGCGGACGACAAGTCACTGGCCACCTTGCCGCTGGCCCTGCAATTCACCGCCACCACCCTGACGACCATTCCGGCATCCCTGCTGATGGGGCGAGTCGGTCGTAAAATCGGTTTTACGTTTGGTCAATGCATCGGTGTCAGTGGTGCGGCATTGGCGGTATATGCAATTTTCACAGGTAGTTTCTGGCTGTTTACGGCAGGCAGTATCCTGCTCGGCTCACACAACGCTTTCTGGCAGTACTATCGGTTCGCGGCCGCCGATATCGCTTCCGAGGATTTCAAAGCCAAGGCCATCTCGTACGTGATGGTCGGGGGCGTATTTGCGGCCATTGCCGGACCACAACTGGCGAAGTGGGGAGAAAACGCATTTGCCCCGATTCTGTTCGCTGGCGGTTATGTGGCGATCATCGGGCTGAGCATGACCACCATCGTGTTGCTGCAGGCCATAACGATTCCCCGACCAACCAGTACGGGGATTTCGTTGCAGGGCCGGCCGATCCTCCAGATTATGCGCCAGCCGGTGTTTGTGGTAGCCGTGATTTCAGCCATGCTCGGTTATGCTGTGATGACCCTGGTGATGACGGCGACTCCGCTGGCCATGAAGTTTTGTGGCTTCGTCTTCTCAGATTCGGCAACTGTTATCCAATGGCACGCGCTGGCAATGTTTGCCCCCAGTTTCTTCACCGGCCGATTGATCAAGCGGTTCGGCGTCCTGCAAATCATTCTGACAGGGACAGTGCTGAACGCCGCCAGTATGACCGTCAACCTCATGGGAATTGATTTTTTCAATTTCTGGGGAGGGCTGATATTGCTCGGGCTGGGCTGGAATTTCATGTTTGTCGGCGGCACAACCCTTTTGACCGATGCCTATCGCCCGGAAGAACGCTCGAAAGTGCAGGCGGCCAACGATTTTCTGGTATTTGGGGCGGTTGCCATTGCGAGTTTTTCATCCGGAGCCCTGCAGAACAGAATCGGCTGGTCGGCCGTCAATATGGCAATCGCCTTGCCGATGTGTATCGCCTTTGCCGCCACCATCTGGTATCAGCTGGTCCATCTGCCGCACAAGTCAACTGTCTGACCGGGTCCTGCCCGCCGACCGGGCAATACCAATGCATTCGCGCAGTTGTGCGCGCGGGCGAGAACTGCTAAATTCAGCGGTAGTTTGGATGTTCGGTTTCCTTCCATGCGTTTTTTTTACAAGCCCCTGAAATTATTCGGTAAAATCCTTTGACTTCACCTTCCGATACAGGCCCTGCCGGGGCCTTTGATTCTGATATCACGCCGGTTTCCATCGAAGACGAAATGCGTTCTTCGTATCTCGATTACGCGATGAGCGTGATCGTTTCCCGCGCCTTGCCTGATGTCCGGGACGGCCTCAAGCCGGTGCATCGCCGGATTCTCTATTCGATGAAGGAAAGCGGCTTCGAATATAACAAACCCTATCGCAAGTCAGCCCGTATTGTCGGGGACGTCATGGGTAAGTATCACCCGCACGGTGATCAGGCGATCTACGACGCCATGGTGCGAATGGCGCAGGATTTTTCCATGCGTCTGCCGCTCATTGACGGGCAGGGAAATTTCGGCTCAATGGACGGCGACCGGGCGGCGGCGATGCGCTATACGGAAGCCCGTCTGGCGAAATCCGCCCATACCTTGCTGGAAGATATTGACAAGGATACCGTCGATTTTCGTCCCAACTATGACGAATCGGTCAGTGAGCCGGTTGTCTTGCCTGCCGGTTACCCCAATTTACTGGTCAACGGCGCCGGTGGCATCGCTGTCGGTATGGCAACCAATATCCCGCCACACAACCTGGGTGAGGTGATCGATGCGTGCTGTGCCTATATCGATAATCCCGATATCACCATCGAGGAAATCATCGAACACCACATCCAGGCACCCGATTTTCCTACTGGAGGCCTCATTCTCGGACGGCAGGGCGTCCTCAAGGCGCTGCTGACCGGTCGGGGATCTGTCGTCATGCGTGGCCGCACGTCGGTAGAGGAGATCCGCAAGGACCGGTTCGCCATCATCGTTCACGAGGTACCCTATCAGGTAAACAAGGCACGTATGCTCGAGACCATGGCGGAATCCGTTCGCGACAAGAAGGTCGAGGGCATTTCCGACTTGCGAGATGAATCGGACCGGGATGGCGTTCGTGTGGTGATCGAATTGAAACGCGATGCCGAACCGGACGTCGTACTGGCACAATTGTTCCGCTTCACACCGCTGCAGACCAGTTTCGGGGTCAATATGCTGGCCCTAGATGGCGGCCAGCCAAGGCAGATGAATGTGCGCGAGATCATTGTTGCCTTCATCAAGTTTCGCGAAGAAGTCATCCGCCGTCGAACCATTTTTGAACTTGGCAAGGCACGGGACAAAGCGCACATACTGGCCGGGCTGGCGGTGGCGGTGGCCAACATCGACGAGGTGATCGCGTTGATACGAGCGGCAGTCGATCCGCAAACGGCACGTGCGCAGTTGATGGACCGGGCCTGGCCTGCCGCCGATATCGCGCCGATGATTGATTTGCTGGACGAACCGGGGCACCGGGTCGTTGACGGCACCTACCGGCTGTCGGAAGTACAGGCGAAGGCGATTCTCGAACTGCGGTTGCACCGCCTGACCGGGCTGGAACGCGACAAGATCAGCAGCGACCTGGCCGTCCTTGGCGATCAGATTTCCGAATACCTGTCAATTCTCGGGTCTCGTGACAAGTTGTTTATCGTGCTGCGCGGCGAACTGGTGGACATTCGCTCACAATTCGCCACAGACCGGCGGACCACTATCATCGAAAGCGAATTCGAACACGATATCGAGGACCTGATACAGCGTGAGGACATGGTGGTGACGGTTACCGCTGCCGGTTACATCAAGCGTGTACCGCTGTCGACCTATCGCGCCCAGCGACGTGGCGGCAAAGGACGGTCCGGCATGGCGACCCGCGACGAGGATTTTGTCGAACAGGTTTTTGTCGTCAATACCCACACCCCGGTGCTGTTCTTCTCATCAACCGGCATGGTTTATAAAACCAAGGTTTACCGGTTGCCACTGGGGACACCGCAAGCGCGTGGCAAGGCCTTGATCAATCTGTTGCCGCTGGATGAGGGCGAAACCATATCAACCCTGATGCCGTTGCCTGAGGATGAAGAGTCCTGGGCTGGCCTGTTCGTTATGTTCGCGACGGCCAGTGGCAGCATTCGGCGAAATTCTCTTTCCGATTTCACCAATGTGAAATCCAATGGCAAGATTGCCATGAAACTTGACGACGGTGATGCTCTGGTGCGAGTCAGGACCTGTACTGAACAGGATGACGTATTGTTACTGGCGGCCGGCGGCAAGGTAATCCGTTTCCCGGTGACTGACGTGCGGGTGTTTTCCGGTCGCACATCTACCGGTGTTCGCGGCATTCGGTTGGGCAAAAACGATGACGTGATTGCCATGTCGATTGTCCGTCATGTTGAAGTGACCACAGAAACCCGCGATGAATATCTGCAGGCCGTCAATGCCGGGCGACGGCTTGCCAGCAGTGATTACGACGGGCGCCCCGATGACAAGGCGAGGGACCAGATGCTGGCGAGTAAATTGCAAGAACCCCGGTTCGTGAAAATGGCGGAGGAGGGTGAGTTCATTCTGACCATCACGGAAGACGGCATGGGCAAGCGGACGTCGGCCTACGAATACCGGATCGCCGGACGTGGCGGGCAGGGGATTACAGGGATCGATCTCGGTCGCGGCAAAGGGAAATCAACAAAAATTGTCGCGGCCTTTACCGTTCTTGACACCGATCAGATTGTTCTGGTCAGCGATGGTGGGCAGATCATCCGTTGTCCGATCAATCAGATCAGCGTGGTCGGCCGATCCAGCCGTGGGGTCGGCGTATTCAATACGTCCGACGGCGAACGGGTTGTGTCCGTCAGCCGCCTGCGGGACGTTGACGACGACGAAATGGAGAATGAACTGGCCCCGGATGCGGATCACGACGATTCCGATCCGACGATTGCTCAGGTCGTCGCACAGCCTGCCCAGGCGGCCAAAGGCAGCTCACCGGGCAGTACCGGGGAAGGAGGGCAGGAATGAACCCACGCATCGCCGTCTATCCGGGGACATTTGACCCGGTCACGTTCGGGCATATGGATATTATCCGGCGTGCCACCGGGATCGTTGACCGCCTGATTGTCGCGGTCGCCGTCAATATCGGCAAGGATCCGCTCTTCAGTCTGGATGAACGGGTCGCAATGGTTCGCGACGAATTGCATTCGGGGGGAAACGGACTTCCTTCCAAGGTTGAGGTCGTGCCCTTCGATACGTTGCTGGTGGATTTTGTCAATCAGGTCGAGGGCTCAATCATTGTGCGCGGCCTGCGCGCCGTGTCCGATTTCGAATATGAGTTTCAAATGGCCAGCATGAATGGCCGGTTGAACCCGAATATTGAAACCGTATTTTTGGCCGCCTCCGAAAATCATCAGTTTATCGCGTCCCGATTCGTCAAGGAAATCGGCGCGCTTGGCGGGGACATCGGACATTTCGTGTCACCAAGGGTAAAATCCCTGCTGCAGGAGAAGTATCGAAATTCCTGATCCCGCTGCAAAGCGGGAAAGAAACCTGCATATTAGCCAAAAATAGATTGACCCCCCCCGTAGGCAACTTTATGTTCCGCCGCAACATAGGCGCCCGTAGCTCAGTTGGTAGAGCGCTTGACTTTTAATCAGGATGTCACAGGTTCGAATCCTGTCGGGCGTACCATTCAAGCCCCTGAAAACATTTTGTTTTCAGGGGCTTTTTTGTGGAAATCTCATGGGTGCGATCAGGCGCAGTTCGCGGGCGCAAAACGAATTCCGGGCAGGTCGATGATCGGGCCGTTCTGGGCCTGCATCAATCTGACCCGCAGGCAATCCAGATCTCCCGCCAGTTCAACCAATTCCTTTGCCTGCTCGGGCGACACATGACGTGCTTCGTCAATCAGACCAAGCGCCGATTCGTTAAGGTTTTTTATCAATTTTGAGCGATTATGGGTCCACATGATCTCGATCCCTAATCTGTTGTTGTCAACTTCGATATATCCTGAATAGCAAATTGTTGTGTCTGGATTATGTCAAAACACCAGATTTTGACGTCATAGTGTTACAAGGCGTAACAAAGTGGAGGTGCCCACAAATTTTCAACCGCATGTGGATTTTTCGGCATATTTCAGGCATATTCACCGACGGAGATCATACAGCTTCCCAATACGTGCCATGATGACAGAAAAACACCATCCTCCAACGCCCGGGTCAACCGCCCCTTCCGGATACCACGGGTCTCGTCGACCGGAACTCACTTGCGGCGTTCTGTACACCTGTTATGGTTCCCTGATCGACGTGGAAGATTGGCTGGATGGTCACTGTCAGGGGGCCTTCAGTTTCGCAATTGATCAAATCGACGAGGATCTGGTCAAAAAAACAGTGCGGATCATGTTTGAGCTGGAATCAGACAAGGCGCTGTTTATTTCAGGATATATACAGAAGTGACGTTACCGGAAAAAATGGTCATGATGCTGCTGTCATCACTTGGTGGTGGCCTGCTCGCGTTCGCGATGTTGTCAATTTTCGGGATTGAAGTTTCCAGCCTTGAGCGCATTCAGAACTTTCCGGACGGCTGGACCATCCGCGAATTCATCTTCAATGCGACGGCTGTAATGCTGCTGGCCGGTGCAAGCAGAGCAATCTACAAAGGCCTTCAGGAATACCGGAATCCGGGACAGAATGATGGTCCGACATCAGGAGTGCATGACTGATGTCGGATAGGCGAACCTTCGGCCGGTATCTGGCTGTTGTGCTGATACCACTGTGGATGACAGGATGCACCGTTCAGGGAACCCGCGATGAAGTGTCGGTGTCGTATCTGGCAAACAAGTTTGCGGCTGCCGAATGGGCGGCCACGGAACATTGCGCAAAATTTGATCGGATGGCGAAATTGGTGCAGACCTTGCCGACCCGAAGCGAACCGGCAACTTTGTTCCTGAATACACGGACCAGTACGTTTGCCTGTGTCGAGCGCTAGGTGTGGGGCGCTGGGTAACGGGTCCAAAGTGGGTCTGGGCGCTGGTTGCGGTCGCCGTGTTCGTCACGCTGGTGGTGTTGCTGGCGACCGGTTTCCCCGGCAGCCTGACTGATCAGGGATCACAGATCAATCTGACCTACAGTATCCTGCTGCTGACCGCATTGGCCGGTTCGGCGGTGGTTGGAGGACGGTTCCGGAACAAACCGGTCGTTCGATATACAATTGCCTGGATTTTTATCGCGGCAGCCTTGCTTGTTGCCTACAGCTTTCGCCAGCAAGCAGGAAACCTGTACGGCCGGATGATCGGAGAATTGGTGCCGCAACGGGCCCAGGTTGAAGGTCAGAATGTGGTCGTTCGCTTGTCGGACAACGGTCATTTCGTTGTTCAGGCAGAAGTCAACGGCACGACCATCCGGTTTCTCGTTGACACCGGTGCAAGCGATGTCGTCCTCAGCCCGTCTGACGCCCGGCGTCTGGGGTTCGACCCACAATCGCTGAAGTTCACAAATTCCTACCGGACGGCAAATGGGACGGTGCGCGGCGCACCGGTTCAACTTGACCGGATTTCCATTGGACCCTTGACGGTACTGAACGTTCGCGCATCGGTTAATCAGGCGGATATGAGCAACTCGCTGCTGGGAATGGGTTTTCTTGAACGTTTGTCGGGATATGAGGTTAGCGGCAACAAACTGACCCTGAAGCCGTAACGGCCTGTTCAGTGCACAGTTTCCGACGGGGGTCTTTCGTCGGACAACATCTGTTCTGCCGCCCTGGCAATTTTCAACCACACTTTACGACCGTCGGAATCGCCATTGGCGTCCAGTTGGTCAGCCCTGATCTTGGCACCGGCCGGTGCCATTTCGCCGTAATTCTCGACCAGCAGGTTGGCCGTCCGCAAAATATCGCGATCAGTCGCCATCGAGTGATTTCTGCACGTCAGCGAGTTTGATGATGTCCGTCAGGTTGACGCCCAGGCGGTCCTCCACAACAACAACTTCGCCATTGGCAATCATACGATTGTTGGCGTGCACCTCAATGTCCTCGCCAACATTGCGATTCAGTTCAACGACGGCACCGCGTCCCAGTTTTAAAATCTGCGAAATCGGCATCATCGCGGTTCCCAGCACGGCCGTAATCTCGACCTCGACACCCAGCAGGGCTTCAAGGTCGGTATGCAATGCCGTGATCTGATTTTCTTCAGCCATCGTATTTCCTGTCAAACGACTTTGATTTTCCACCCGTCAGGTTAACCGGCGGTTAATATCGGCATCAAGTGTACCGTAAATTACTCTGAATAACATCAGGATTCGCTATACTGATCCATTGCGCCGGACAAATATTCTATTCGGCGCCGCAACGTGTGGTGTTCCCGATCGTCGACTCCGTGATTCGCCAGTTCTGTCAGAAAATCGAACAGATAGTCCCGGTTAAGACCGGTCACGCCTGACGCCGTCAGGATGATCTTTGCGGTTTTCTCCAGCGACAGATCCCCGGCGTAATCTGTGTGATCGTGATCTGCAACAAATGTGTAGGCGGCAGCAGGGCCATCATTGATCTCGATGGGCAGGACGGCGGCTTGATAAGCGTAGCCGATCAACTCCCGTTCATTCAGATAATCGACCACCCCGGGCCAGTCAGCGCGGGCAATCCGGAAGGCAACTCCCTGGCATGTTCCACCGCGATCAAGTCCCAGAACAAGACCCGGGTGATCTGGCGTGCCCCGATAAAAGCGCGAATAGATGCAAAACGCCCGGTGATATCCGGACAGGGTCGCTTGCTGTCGCTCCAGATAGGGAAACCCGGGGTGCCACATCAGCGACCCATATCCAAATATCCATTCTGCAGCCCGTCTGTCAGATTGATGCATGATTCGAGCAGTCCAGTTGATCGCCGGAATAATTCCAACGGACTCTCAGTCAGCCGCAATTCACCGGACGGCAAATCCATGATTGACTTCCAGAAAGTCTTTGTTAACAATTTTTTATGTAGGGTAACAGAACCTCACTAATGAAGGTTCGCGTACTTTATGAAATTGCGGCCTGACCTGAAAGGGCATTTTGGAGTGAGGTGGCGGAGGCTGAAATCAATGCTGGATTGATAATCCAGGAAAATGGGATAAAGCGATATGATGCAATTGCCCTGCAACGGCGAACAGGTTTTTGAAGTGGCCCTGTACAACAGGGAAGTCCGCTCTCTGGTCAAGGATAATCTGAGTCATGATTATTATGATGATCAATGGGCAGACACTCATGTTGAAGATGTGGTTGCCAAGGACGAAACCGACGCCAGACGTCAGATCGATGAACGATATCCTGCCGACAATGGATTCGTCATCGAGCGGGTAGCTGTCACCAGCATCTGACGTTGCGACGGTGATGGCACGGTTGTGCCATCCGGATCGGAAGGACAGGCAGTCAGTTGGGGCCATGCCCGGCCAGGATGACAGATCGGGTGTGGCAAAGAGTCGGCGGCCTGTTGTTCGAAGATGACTGCCGTCGTGCAAGGACCCGGTGTCGCTCACATACGGGAAACTTCCGCGTCGCGAAGGACTTTTCGGCGTATTTTTCCGGTAGCCGTCATGGGCAGCACATCGACAAATTCGATTAGGCGTGGGTATTCGTGCGGACTCAACCGGCTTTTGACGAAACTGCGAATCTCTTCTTCGAGATCGGGCCCGCCATTGTGGCCCGGCACCAGTTTGACAAAGACCTTGACGATTTCCGTTCGCAGCGGATCGGGGACACCGATCGCCGCCGCCAACGACACTGCCGGATGTTTGCACAAACAGTCTTCGATTTCACCGGGTCCGATGCGATATCCGGCGGAGGTGATGACGTCATCAGCACGACCAACAAACCACAGGTACCCGTCGTCATCCTTGCGCCCCTGATCGCCCGTCAGAAGCCAATCGCCACAAAATTTTTGCCGGGTTCCATCCGGATTGTTCCAGTAACGGAGCAACATGACCGGATCGGGCGCGCGCACCGCGATCTCGCCAATTTCGCCGGGAGGCATAATTATTCCTTTAGAATCAATAATTTCGACCACGTGGCCGGGAGCCGCTCGTCCCATTGACCCGGGTTTGACTTCCATGATCTGCTGGCAATTGGCGACCACGAGATTACATTCCGTCTGGCCGTAATATTCGTTAAACGTCAAACCGAACGACTCACGTCCCCAATGCAACAGTTCAACCCCCATCGGCTCACCGGCACAGGCCACCGTGCGCAGATTGACACCGTATGCCGGGATGTTTTTCACCTGGCGCATCAGGTTAAGCGCCGTCGGTGGCATGAAGGTATTGCGGACCTCATATTTCGCCATCAGATGCAAGGCGGCTTCCGGATCGTATTTTTTTGCCCGGTAGGCCAGGTTGGTAATTCCGTGGTGCCAGGAACACATCAGGCAATTCATCAGACCACCAATCCACGCCCAGTCCGCCGGGGTCCACATCAGGTCGCCGGGTTGCGGCAGGAAGTCGTGAAACATCTCTGCACCCGGCAGATGACCGAACATTGTCCGGTGCGCATGCAGCGCGCCCTTGGGGTTTCCGGTTGTGCCAGAGGTATAACAGATAAACGCCGGGTCCTCGGCGTCTGTCACAAGCGGCGTGAAAAACCCGGATGCCTTTTCCAATCCCTTCCAGAAATCAAATATACCCGTTCCGTTGCGGCATTCGCCGTCGTGTCCGGCACCCACCAGAAGAACCGCTTCCAAATCAGGCAGTTCATGTCGGATTGCCTCGATCTTGTGAATATTATCGACATCGGTCACGAGAATTTTAGCACCCGAATCCTGCAATCGGTACCGCAGGGCATCTTCGCCAAACAGGATGAACATGGGTATCGAGATGGCGCCAAGCTTCCATGCCGCGATGTGTGAAATCGCCGCTTCGACCGATTGTGACATCAATATACCAACCCGGTCACCGCGCATCACTCCCCGGGCAAGAAACAGATTGGCCAGTTTATTCGACAGATACTTGAGAGCCGTGAAGGAATACTGATCTACGGTGCCGTTTTCATCGGCGACGATCAACGCCAGCTTGTCTGGCGTCGCGAGGGCGTGTTTATCACAGACATCGACACCCATGTTGAATGTCGCCGGGATATTCCACTGCAAGGAGTTGCAGACATCCCGATATGATTCCGCCCTGTTCAGCATTCCCCAAGTCCCCCGTCGTCACACTATTGATTGATGATTTTTTTTACACGTTCTCTACAACATCGCCGCCAGCCGCGTACCTTCGTCAAACGCCCGTTTGGCATCCAGTTCTCCGGCCATCCTTGCGCCGCCGATCAGGTGGACAATCTGGCCAGCCTTCAGCAGCGGTGACACCAAGCGATCATTCGGCTCTTGACCGGTGCACAGGATGACGGTATCTGCCGAAACAACCGACGTGGCCCCGTTGCTGACGAGGTGTAACCCGGCGGTGTCGATCTTTTGGTATGTTACGCCACTGATTTGCCGAACGCCATGACGTTTGACGACCAGCCGATGAACCCAGCCCGTCGTTTTTCCCAGTCGTTTTCCCATGCTGCCCGGCGTTCGCTGCACCATCGTGATACGGCGGTCCGGCACAACGGACGGGCTTGCTCCGTCAATGCCCCAGGTCTGACGAAATACAGTCGGATCCAGATGGCTCTGACTGCCACCCTCCAGCAGGAACAGGGCGACATCGAACGCGATGCCGCCACCGCCGATGATAACGACGTCCTGACCGGCCGTTTTCCTACCGGTCAGAATATCGATGTATCCGGCAACACACGCGTGTTCGACCCCGGCAATATCCGGGACCCGCGGGACGACGCCGCTGGCGACGACGATTTCGTCAAACTGCGCGGCAATCAGCGATTCCGGTCGGGCAGGGGTATTGAGCCTGACGGTCACACCGCGTCGTGGCAGTTCACCGCTAAAATAGCGGAGCGTTTCGGCAAATTCCTCCTTTCCGGGGATGCGGCGGGCCAGATTGAATTGACCACCAATCTCACCATCCGCCTCGTACAAGGTGACCTGGTGACCGCGCTCTGCCGCCACCAGTGCCGCCACCATTCCGGCCGGACCGGCACCGACGACGGCAATGCGCCTGGTGACCGGGGTTGGTTGCCAGTTCAACAGGGTTTCCTTTCCAGCGCGCGGATTGACCAGACAGGTGGCGGGCGTGCCCTGAAAGATATGATCCAGACAGGCCTGATTGCAGGCGATACAGGTATTGATCCGGTCTGACTGCTGATTGGCAACCTTGCGCATAAAGGCAGGGTCCGCCAGAAACGGTCGCGCCATGGAAACCATGTCGGCCTGTCCGCTGGCGATGATCTGTTCGGCAACCTCCGGTGTATTGATCCGGTTGGTAGCGATCAGCGGAATGCCGACTTCCCCCTTCATCCGTGCCGTCACCCAGGCGTATCCTCCGCGCGGCACCGCCTGCGCAATGGTCGGAATGCGTGCTTCATGCCAGCCAATACCGGTGTTGAGGACGTTGGCACCCGCCTGTTCGATTTCCCGGGCAAGACGGATGGTTTCCTGCCAGGAACTGCCATCCGGTACGAGGTCCAGCATGGACAGACGATACATGATGCAGAAATCCTGACCCAGCGCCGCCCGTGTCCGGCGGACGATTTCAACGGGGAACCGCATTCGCCGGGTAAATTCACCACCCCACTCATCAGTCCGCTGATTGGTATGACGGACAATGAACTGATTGATCAGATAACCCTCCGACCCCATGATCTCGACACCGTCGTATCCGGCGTTGCAGGCGGTCCGTGCGGCATTCACATAGGCATTAATGGTCTGTTCGACCTGATCGGAGGTAAGGGCACGGGGAGTCTGGCTGTTGATGGGTGAACGAATGGCCGACGGTGCCACCGACCGGTCATGGTAGCTGTAGCGCCCGGCATGTAATATTTGCGCAAGAATACGACCGCCAGCCTGATGCACCGCATCTGTTATAACCTGATGGCTGGCTGCATCCGCATCACACATAAGGGTCGCGGCATGACCGAATATACCACCGGATTCGTCGGGCGAAAACCCGCCGGTAACAATCAGGCCAATGCCGCCATCAACCCGCTCACGGTAGAATGCCGCCAGCCGTGCCATGCCGTCTTCGGATTCTTCCAGACCGGTGTGCATGGAACCCATCAGCGCCCGGTTGGGAATACAGAACGGGCCGAGATCAAGCGGCGACAGAAAAAACGGATATGAAGACATTTGCATCCTTGATCAATTCTGACTGGGGCAAATAGATCTGGAGTTCACCCCGAAGAAAATATTTTTACTGAACCAGTTCGGCGCCAGCGGTGTCACCTTCAAAAAACTTGTAGGCTTCAAGTCCGTCGATGATGACCCCGTCAAAACCCTGTGCGATCAGACCGTAGGTATAGGAATTGGTATCGCCGGCGATGATCTGTTTCCATTCATCCCGCCAGTATTCAACGTTGTATCGATCCGGATCATCCGGATGCGGCGCACTGATCCAGGACGGAGAACCTTCCCGCCACTCCGGTTGCCAGTAATAGTGATAACTGGCGGCGGATCCGATATTCATGTACGCCAGAACCAGCCTGCGGGAGCCTATTTTCTTGTATTTCAGGGTTTCAACGGCCCGTTTACTGAGCGGTTGCCGTCCGTGAAACACCTCAACCGCCATCATGTCATAGTTGGTCTCATGCATATCCAGTGCGAACTGATCCTCATGACCGAAGGGGGCCGAGTTCCGGATCACCGCAAAATTCCGGACCATATCAAGGGACAGAATATTGTCCGGGTTTTCCGCAAACGGACGGAGCGGGTAGGCGGGCAGGCTGTGTATGTCCGTTGAAGGGGTGTCAACAACCAGCGACACGAATCGCCGCTTTAACGCAGCCTTGCGCGCCGCGTCAACTACCGCTTTGCCCGTGCCGAAGTCCATGGCAAATACCTTCAGGCCATTGCGCTGGGCAAATGCCGCCATTTGCAGCAAGGCCTTTTGCCGGGCCGGATTGGTCGGTGCACCGAACGGTTTGTCGCCACGGCTGACATCAAAAAACATGCCTTCCTGAATGACCCCGTCGATCGCCCGCATGTACGCGCGGGCAGGGGCGATTTTGGTCTGGTCAATCGGGTCCCGTTTGACCATCAGATCGAGGCCGCCGTTGGCCAGTACTGCAAAATTGGGATTGTAGGAGCGTGCAAATTTTGAAATTGACTGTACGAATTTTCGCAGTTCCTCCCGATAATCGATCAGGGCAGCGGGCTGGTCCGGCGCAACATCCGTTTGCGGGCTGCCCGCAGGCGACTGCGCCGGCGCTTGTGCATGCACCGGCCCGCCGGCAAGAAACACCGCCAACGCCAGCATGATAATCGTCAGGGTAATTTTCATTTGTCCACCTTGCCTGCCAGTCATCCGGAAGTTTACCCGGCAGAGGTTAATCACTTGTTTAGGGGAAGTCAGCTTGTCTTTCACCAGCTTGTGATCGCCTGTGTATTGTGTCGGTTCCCGACGCACAGCAAGATCGAACCATGAAATCTCGATTGCAGTTGGTCATTTTACTGAGTTTCTTTTTTGTCACCCTGACACCGTCGACGAGCGGGCGGGCGAGCGAACCGCAATCGTGGGCCCATGAATGGCCGAATACCGATTTCAGCAAAACTTCGGTGGATTTTTCGGAGATCATATCGGGCGGTCCCCCAAAAGACGGAATCCCCTCGATTGATTCTCCCAAATTCGCCAAGGCCGGAACGCTGACGGACGCCGACCTGGCGGCGACTGAACCGGTCATCAGCATCCGGGTCGGCGGCCACATGCGGGCCTATCCGCTGCGAATCCTGACCTGGCACGAGATCGTCAACGATACCGTCGGCGACCTTCCGATCACAGTCACATATTGTCCGCTGTGCAATTCATCAATTGTCTTTGATCGGCGGATTGACGGCAAACTGCTGGATTTTGGCACCACCGGCAAACTTCGAAATTCCGATATGGTCATGTATGATCGACAGACCGAAAGCTGGTGGCAGCAATTCATCGGGCAGGGCATCGTTGGCGAGATGACCGGCAGACAGCTGACAATTCTGCCGTCTCGCCTTGAATCCTTTGGCAGTTTCGTTGCCCGGGCCCCCCAGGGGGATGTTCTGGTTGCCAACAACCCGGGCATGAGAAATTACGGGACCAATCCCTATGCCGGTTATGATAGCGCAGCGATGCCATTTCTGTTTCGCGGTGAACTGCCCGACTATATCAATCCGATGGTTCGGGTTGTGGTGGTGGGTGGCAAGGCCTGGGCGTTACCCTTGCTGGCGACGAAGGGCCAAATCGTCGATAGTGGATTGATTCTGTCCTGGACGGCAGGTCAGAATTCGGCGCTCGATCAGCGGCGTATCCGCAACGGACGCGACGTCGGCAACGTCATCGCGCAGCGCCAGACACCGGACGGCAGTCTGCGGGATGTGGTATATGATGTGACCTTTGCCTTCACCTACCACGCCTTCCACCCTGACCGGCGGATCATCACAAACTGACGGGCACCCTCATAGCAGGTCGTTGATCTCACCGACCAGTTGCCGCACCTGGGTGTGCCAGGACCGCTGCGCCATAAACTTGGCCCCGCGTGTGGCGCGCCGTTTCCGGTCCTGGCGGTCAAGGTAGGCCCGTTCGAGATATTCAATGATTTCCTCAACATCCGATTCCCGCCAGAATTCCGGCACGACAGCATCAACCTGCTGTCGTCCAAGTGGATAACAATTATCATCGCTGATCAGATCGAGATGCCCGGTATTGGCAGACAGGATACAGGCTGTGCCAGTGGCCATCGCCTCCATCGCCGCCAGATTGGTCCCCCCCTCGCACCGGCTGGGAAAGACCGCGACATCGACCTCACGTAAAATGGCCGGCATACGGGAATTGGCAACCCAGCCGAGATCAATAAAACTGTCGGGCGGAATACCATTTTGCTGCGCCCACTTCGCAATCATGACGTTATTGTCAACGTCAAGAACCGGTCCATGTGTCAGATGTGCGGATTGTGCCATTGCCAGGGCGGTTTCACCCCAGGGGTTATGCCAGGCAGTTACCAGCAGACTGTCCGGATGACGATCGTGAAAGACCTTGAAAGCGGCAATCACCAGATCCTGCCCCTTGCGATATTCCAGTTTCCCGCCGGAATAGATGACAAACCTGCTGCTCGGCACCCCCCGTCCGGGCGCAGGACAGAATTGTTCAATATCAACCCCTTGAGAGACAAACCGCACATCTCGCAACCCGGCCTGATGACAGACGTCGCGGTTCCAGCTGGAGCCGGCCAGGATGCGGTCCCACTGGCCTGCCCGCTGCAGATTATCAGCAGTCATCTCGAACTGTTCAAAAAATATGAAACCGATGTTGCGGCGGCCTCGAACCTGTCGGGCCAACGCACCACTGACGAAATGGTTGCCCAGCGAATGCAGCAATGTCGTCGTCGCGAGATCGGCGGACTCCGGAATCGCCGCCGGTTGTCCGGCAACAAAGGGGGCAAGACGCCGGTCTCGCGTGGCCAATGGTTCAATAAATTGTGGCGTATGAAACAGCTGTGGCGGGCAAGGGCCGTTCCGGACCAGTTCCAGCGCCAGATTGGTGCCAAACACCCCCCAGCCGTGGCGATCCGACAACTGCCAGGTGATGCCAATGCGTTCGGTTTCCATGGCGGCATACTTCCAGAACAGACGGCGGCTCGCAATATTGCACTTTGATTTCTTGTCGGACGCCCGCCGCCAGAATAAAATAGGCTATTCGCAATCTGATCGAGAGTTTTCATGTGTGCCGAATTTGTTTCTTCCGCCTGTCCTCACGATTGCCCCAGCACCTGCGCACTGGAGGTTGAGCGACTGGACAATCATACGATTGGCAAGGTACGCGGCGCGCGCGACAATGATTACACCCAGGGCGTCATCTGTGCGAAAGTCGCCAATTACCGGGAACGCATACACCACCCCGACCGACTGACCCGCCCGCTGCGCCGAACCGGCCGCAAGGGAGAAGGCAGGTTCTCGCCGATTTCATGGGATGAGGCATTCGACGAAATCGTCCATAATTTCAAACAGGCAACCGCTGATTTCGGTGCACCGTCCGTCTGGCCCTATGATTTCGCCGGGACCATGGGGCTGGTACAACGCGACTGCATTCATTTACTGCGCCATGCATTTGGTTATTCACGTCAGAATTCGACTATCTGTACCCGCCTGTCCTGGACCGGATGGCAGGCCGGAGCCGGTGGCATGTGGGGTACTGACCCGCGCGAGATGGCGGACAGCGACCTGATCGTGGTGTGGGGCGGAAACCCGGTTTCGACACAGGTCAATGTAATGACCCATATCGCCAGGGCACGAAAATCACGCGGTGCCAAACTGGTGGTAATTGATCCGTACCGGACGCCGACCGCCGAGGTCGCGGATGTCCATCTGGCCCTGCGTCCGGGGACCGATGGCGCTCTTGCCTGCGCGGTGATGCATGTGCTGTTTGACAAAGGCTTGACCGATCCGGCCTATATGGAGAAATACACCGATGCGCCGGATCGTCTGAAGCAGCACCTGACGACCCGGACCCCGGCCTGGGCCAGTCACATCACCGGGCTGGCGGAATCGGATATCATTGCCTTTGCCCGTCTCTACGGAAATACCATCCGAAGCTACATTCGGGTCGGGTATGGTTTTTCGCGCAGCCGCAACGGGGCTGCCAATATCCATGCGGTCAGTTGCCTGCCGGCGGTGACCGGTGCCTGGCAGCACCGCGGAGGTGGTGCCCTGCACACCAACAGCGGCCTGTATAATATCAACCAGACGGAGATCAAGGGACTGGATGTGGCAGACCCGACGGTCCGGGCCCTGGACATGTCGAAAATCGGCCGCATCCTGACCGGTGACCCGGACAGTCTGCTGGGCGGGCCACCGGTAAAGGCCCTGTTCATCCAGAATATGAACCCGGCCGAGGTTGCGCCGGAAACCAACACCGTGCTGCGTGGCCTCAAGCGCGATGACCTGTTTACCTGCGTACACGAACAGTTCATGACTGGCACAGCCGCGTTCGCTGATATCGTGCTGCCGGCGACCATGTTTCTGGAACATGACGATCTTTATCGCGGCGGCGGGCACATCTACCTGCAGGTCACCCGGAAAGTGATCGATGCACCCGGGGAATGCCGGTCAAACCACGACGTGGTGAGCGAGCTTGGACGTCGGCTTGGTTCCGACCATAGCGGTTTCCATTCAACCGCCTGGGACCTGATGGACCGGATGCTGCGGGCGTCGGGCCTTCCCGGTGCGGCACAGGCCGCCGACCGGCGCTGGATCGAATGCAGCAAACCGTTTGACGACGCTCACTTCCTGAACGGCTTTGCTCATCCGGACGGAAAATTCCGGTTTGCGCCTGACTGGCAATCGCTTGGGGCGGATCACGAACGAATGCCGTCATTGCCGGATCACCTGGAAAATATTGAAACGGCCGATGACGAGCATCCTTTTCGGCTGGTCACAGCGCCGGCCCGGCGGTTTCTCAACTCGACCTTTACCGCCATGCCATCGTCCGTGCAACGAGAGGGTCGTCCTACCATCAAGGTGCACCCGGACGTCTGTCAGGCGCTGGGTCTGAAAGCCGGTGACCGGGTCCGCATTGGCAACCGGCGGGGCAATCTGGTGGTTCATCTGGAACCGTTCGAGGGACTGCAGTCAAACGTTGTCATTGTAGAGGGCATCTGGCCCAACAATGCCTTTGAGGAGCAGGTCGGAATCAATTCACTGGTGGGTGCCGACGCCGGCCCCCCAAACGGCGGCGCGGTTTTCCATGACACCGCCGTCTGGCTGACGGCCGCATAGGAGAGCCCGATGGAAAGTTCCGGTTCGGAAAGGCGAGCGCACGTCATTGTCATCGGCAATGAAAAAGGCGGCAGTGGCAAATCCACAACCGCCATGCACATCGCCGTGGCATTGATGAAACAGGGACATTCCGTCGCGACCATCGATGTTGATTCCCGCCAAGGCACGTTCAGCCGATATGTAGCCAACCGGGCAAAATACATCACCGCATCCGGCAGATCAATTGAATCCGGCCGTCATTATATGGTCGAACCGTGCGAGCCGGGAAACCACGGCAATGCGCAGCTTGAAAAACTGAAATATATTATCGAAGGCGCCTGGATCAATCACAGCGCCATTGTCATTGACGCGCCGGGTACCGACAGCCCACTATCGCGGCTCGCCCATTCCTATGCCGACACCCTGATTACGCCGATCAACGACAGCCTCGTTGATTTTGACGTCCTGGCCCATGTCGATGGCGTCAGCATGACGATACTCGCGCCCAGTCACTATGCTGAAATGGTCTGGGAACAAAAAAAAATCCGCGCGGACCGGGATGGCGGCAGTATCGACTGGGTCGTTGTTCGCAATCGTATCAACAGTCTCGATTCCCACAACGCCCGTGACGTCGACCGGCTGGTCAAGGAATTGTCCCGGCGTATCGGCTTCAAAACCATACCGGGGTTAAGTGAACGTGTGATCTTCCGCGAGCTGTTTCTGGTCGGATTGACGATTCTCGATCTGAAAGATGCGGCCGGGTCAAAAGCGCTGAGTCCGTCCCACCTGGCGGCCCGGCAGGAAGTTCTGAAGCTGCTGACAGCAATCAATATCCGGCATCCCGCGCCACTTGCTTCATGACGGATAAACCCCCCGTCCGGCGACCGAAAGCAACCGGTATCGACGCCTTCCTGAACAAGGTCGCGGCCACCCCCCGCGTTGCGACAGACCGGGCCGGAAATGACGGGGTCGGGGGACGGCTGTTGTTTGCCATGGACGCGACCGCCAGTCGGCAGCCGACCTGGGATCAGGCCGCCCACATCCAGAGCGAGATGTTTGTCGCGACGTCACTGCTGGGTGGCCTCGACGTACAACTTGCATTTTTCCGGGGGTTTGGCGAATTCAAAGTCAGTCAGTGGACGCGGAATGCCGGTGACCTGTTACGCCTGATGTCCTCTGTCAGCTGTTTTGCCGGTGAGACCCAAATCAGCAAGGTTCTGTCGCATACCTTGAATGAAACCGGTCGCAAGCGGGTCAATGCCCTCGTTTATGTTGGAGACAGCATGGAAGAAGATATTGATGCGCTGGGAAAACTGGCGGGCCAGTTAGGCCTGCTCGGCGTTCCCGCTTTCATGTTCCAGGAAGGCGATGACCGGATCGCTGACTTCGCCTTTCGGGAAATCGCCCGCCTGTCCGGTGGCGCAGCCGCGCAGTTTGATGCAGGGTCGGCGGAGACGCTGAAAAAACTGCTGGAGGCGGTTGCCGTCTATGCGGCTGGCGGACACGCGGCGCTGCACAGACTGGCGCAACGGCAAGGTGGGGCTATATTGAAGTTGACCCACCAACTGAAAAAAGACTGACCGCGTGCTGGCATACTTTATCCTGGGTCTGGGTTTGTTGATGGCGCTGCTGCTGTTTGCCGGTTGGTATACCTCAACCGATACCAGACAGGTCCTTAAAACGCTGAAATGGACCGGATTTGGACTGATTTTGTTGACGATACTGCTGCTGGTGCTGTCCGGTCGGATAAGCTGGGCGTTGATGGCGGTGCCGGTGTTGTTGCCCTGGATTATCCGAATTCGTTCACTTGCACGGGCAGCCAAGACCTTTTCCCGTATGTCAGGGCAGGGTGCCGACGCGGATCAGGTATCGGATGTCAAAACGCCGTCGCTGCACATGTCACTTGACCATCGGACCGGGGAGATGACCGGCCAGATATTGAGCGGACAGTTTTCCGGTAATCGACTTGAAGACCTGGCGTTGCCGGACCTGATGGTATTCCTGCAGGACTGCATGATAAACGACAGGGACGCCGCTCGCCTACTGGAATCCTACCTGGACAGACGTTTCCGGAACTGGCGGGAAACGCAATCAGGTGCCGACCAGAATCAGAATACCGGCAGTGGGTCTGCCCCGCGATCCGCGCCGGGATCCGCCATGGATCGCCGGGAAGCCCACCTGATCCTCGGACTGGAGGAGGGCGCGGATGATCGTCAGATACACGACGCCCACCGACGTCTGATTTCCCAACTGCATCCGGACCACGGTGGTTCCGACTACCTCGCCGCCAAGATCAATCAGGCGAAGGACTTTCTGCTGAAAGGTTAATCATGGAACAAACGATCACCGGATTTCACGCCCATATCTATTATCATGACGCGACAACCCGAAAAATCGCAGAAACAATCCGGAATCAGGTCTCCGGCCAATTCGAGGTGGTCATGGGCAGGTGGCGCGAGCAGCCGGTCGGACCGCATCCTGAACCGATGTTTCAGATGGCATTCGCACCGAATCTGTTTGCCGATATTGTTCCCTGGTTGATGCTCAATCGCAACAGCCTGTCCATTCTGGTTCACCCTGAAACCGGCAATGATGTTGCCGACCACCGTGATTTCGCGCTGTGGCTGGGTCAGCGGCGGGAACTCGATATCGGCTTTCTGGAAGCTGGCAATACAGTTGCCTGACAGCCCGACAAAACCGGCGACAAGTTGTGTTGCCCTAGCGGGCTGCCTGTGGCAATACATTGGCGGTTTTCAATCGACCTGACTGGGAGATTTCATGTTTCAACCTGTACGCAAGGCCGTCTTCCCGGTTGCCGGACTTGGTACCCGATTTTTGCCGGCCACCAAGGTCCTGCCCAAGGAAATGCTGCCGGTGGTCGATAAACCGCTGATTCAGTATGCCATCGAAGAAGCGCGCGACGCGGGTATCGAGGATTTTGTACTGGTTACCGGGCGCGGTAAAAACATGATGGAAGATCACTTTGACCACGCCTATGAGCTGGAAGCGATCCTGATGGAACGGGGCCGGACGGGAGATCTTGATACCATTCAGGGATTGGCGCCTGATTCCGGGAAACTGTCCTATACACGCCAGCGTCGCCCGCTGGGGCTGGGACATGCGGTCTGGTGCGCCCGGCAATTTATCATCGGCGAGCCCTTTGCCGTCATATCACCGGACGACCTGGTATTGTCAAAACCCGGTTGTCTGGCACAGATGATGGACGCCTATCGCGAGGTTGGCGGCAATGTTGTGGCCGTTGAGGACGTGCCGCGGGAACACACCAACCGGTACGGTATTCTTGACATCGAATCCGATGACGGTCGGCTAGCCAAAGCCAGGGGACTGGTTGAAAAACCCGATCCGTCGATGGCACCGTCCACCCTGTCGATCATCGGACGGTATATCCTGCAACCGGAAGTGTTTGAGTATCTGGACAAACATGAAACCGGTGCTGGCGGTGAAATACAGTTGACCGACGCCATGGCCAAAACCATCGGGTCGATCCCGTTTCACGGGTTCCGCTTTACCGGACAGCGGTTTGATTGCGGCACAAAAGCCGGATTTGTTTCCGCCAACGTTGCCTATGCCATGGAACGTGAGGACATGGCGGATGACATCCGCGAAACCATTCGACATTTCCTGTAATCGAGAAAATGCCGGTCAGGCCGGTGTGAAAGAGACGAGACATGCATGTTGCTGTAATTGGAACCGGTTATGTTGGCCTTGTATCAGGCGCCTGTTTTTCGGAGTTCGGTGTCGATGTGACATGTGTCGACACCGATGCCGGTAAAATTGAAAAGCTGAAATCCGGTATCATGCCGATCTACGAACCGGGCCTTGACGATCTGGTGGAAAAAAACGTGACCGCCGGTCGACTGCAATTTACCACCGATTTGAAGGCCGCCGTTCCGGCTGCAGATGCCGTTTTCATTGCTGTCGGAACCCCCAGCCGGCGCGGTGACGGGCATGCCGACCTGTCATACGTCTATGCAGCAGCCGAGGAAATCGCGGCGGCGATGGACGGCTATACGGTGGTAGTCACGAAATCAACAGTGCCGGTCGGAACCGGTCGCGAAGTGGAGGAAATTATCCGCCGAGTGCGGCCCGATGCGGATTTTGATGTAGTGTCCAACCCTGAATTTCTGCGGGAAGGCGCCGCACTGGAGGATTTTCTGCGGCCCGACCGGGTGGTGATCGGAACCAAGAGTGAACGGGCCCGGGAGATCATGCGGGAACTTTACCGTCCGCTATTCCTGATCGAGACGCCCATCCTGTTTACCTCCCGCCAGACATCTGAAATGATCAAATACGCCGCCAACACTTTCCTGGCGACCAAAATCACCTTCATCAACGAAATCGCCGATCTTTGCGAGGTTCTGGATGCCGACGTTCAGGATGTCGCCAGGGGGATTGGCCTGGATGGGCGCATTGGCCGCAAGTTCCTGCACGCGGGACCGGGCTACGGCGGGTCGTGTTTCCCGAAAGATACGCTGGCACTGGTACGGACGGCCGAACAGTCAGGCAGCCCGTTGCGGATCGTCGAAACCGTTGTCGACATCAATAACAAACGCAAACGCAAAATGGCCGATAAAGTCGTATCCGCCTGCGGCGGATCCGTTGCAGGCAAAACCATCGCGGTTCTTGGCCTGACGTTCAAACCGAATACCGATGATATGCGGGATTCTCCCAGTCTCGACATCGTCGCCGGACTTCAGGATGCCGGCGCGCGCATTCAGGCCTACGATCCGATCGGAATGGAAGAGGCAAAGTCCATGATGACGAACGTGCAGTGGTGTACGAATGCCTACCAGACGATGGAAAACGCTGACGCCATGGTCATCATTACAGAATGGAACGAATTCCGCAGCCTCGACTTTGACCGGGTGAAAAGTCTGATGAAGGCACCAGTCCTGGTTGACCTCCGTAACATCTACAATCCGCGTGACATGGCGGCAATCGGGTTTGACTACTGCTGTATTGGCCGTGGCAGCCATCTGGTTGAACAGGAAAGCTAGATGACCACCGGCCGGTCACTCGATTCGACCATTCTTCGGGAATATGATATTCGGGGTATCGTCGGCGACAGGTTCGGTGCCGATGACGTACGTGCAATCGGGCGCGCATTCGGATCGCTCCTGGCGGAGGCAGACGGGCGGACCGTTGCCGTCGGATATGATGGCAGACTGACCTCACCTGAGCTGGAATCAGCCCTCGTCGATGGGTTGGCGGCGTGTGGCCTGACGGTTTTCCGGGTCGGGCGCGGGCCAAGCCCGATGCTGTATTACGCGACCTGCGAACTGAACGCTGATGCCGGTCTGATGATCACGGGGTCACACAATCCGCCGGAGTACAACGGCATCAAGATGTCGTTCAAGGGCGCAGCTTTTTTCGGTGACGATATCCGGATCCTCGGCGAGCGGGTCGAGTCAGGCCGGTTTGTCACCGGAACCGGCCGCATCGAGAAACGAGACGTTTTCGATGACTACATATCCCGCATGCGACAGGATTATCGGGGCACGCGGCCACTAAAAGTCGCCTGGGACCCTGCCAATGGAGCCGCCGGAGAGGCAACTGCGCAACTGGTCCGCCAATTGCCGGGCGAGCATTTTACCATCAACACCGACATTGACGGTCGCTTTCCCGCACATCACCCGGACCCGACGGTCGAAAAAAACCTGGATCAGTTGAAGGAACTGGTGGCCCGACACGGTTGTGACCTTGGTATCGGATTTGATGGCGACGGTGACCGGATCGGCGTGATTGATTCCCGAGGGCGGGTGATCTGGGGAGATCAGTTGCTGGTTATTCTGGCCCGCGAGGTTTTGGCGGAATTACCGGGCGCCCCGATCGTTGCCGATGTCAAAGCCAGTCAGGTTTTTTTTGACGAGATCCGGCGTATGGGCGGTCAACCCGTCCTCTGGAAGGCCGGTCATTCACACATCAAATCAAAGATGAAGGAACTGGACGCACCGCTGGCTGGCGAAATGAGTGCACACATCTTCTTCAAACACCGCTATTACGGATTTGATGATGCCCTGTATGCCGCCGTCCGGCTGCTGTCCGTTATTGCCAGCGGGGCTGACGACCTGTGCGATATTTACGATTCATTGCCGAAAATGTTCAATACGCCGGAGTTGCGGATCGACTGTCCGGAAGGTCGGAAATTCGATGTCGTCAATGAAGTCCGCGAACGGCTGACTGGCGATCCTGACTCGACCGTCAATGACATCGATGGCGTCCGGGTGACCACCGATGCCGGCTGGTGGCTGCTACGCGCGTCCAACACACAGGCGGCCCTGGTCGCGCGCTGTGAAGCCGGTGATCCCGGCAACCTCAATCGATTGAAGAATTCCCTGCGCACTCAGCTCGAACTATCCGGCATTCCGGTTCCTGCCTTCTGATCAAGAGCAGCGCATTTCAGCGAAGATACGTTGCGATTTCCAGCGGCGATTTCATGGTCAGTTCCATGCACTGCCGGTTCTTCCGCTTCAATTCCCGACACGCCCGGTAGGCCTGACGTCTGGACACACCGACAATTCGGGCCCGGTGCAGAATTCGACCATTTTTCCGGTTCAACGGAACAATCCTGATCTGCGAGTCCGGCAACAGGCTGCGGGCCGACTTGACGGCGTATTTGGCTGCCTGAATGGCTTGCGAATATTGCGCGAAGGCACCGACCTGGATGGCCCAGACGATTTTTTCACCCTGTGACTGGTCGGGTTGGACGGTCCCGGATGGTGCGGAGGTAGGTGCTGTCGGGACCCGGGATGCCGTCACCGTCGACGGGCGTTTACCGCCGTTGAGGGTGCTAAACCCCTTGTTCAGAAGTGCCGTCATACGGCGGTTTCGCAATCGTGATGAATTGCCACCAAAAACCACGCCGATGAGGCGTTGCCCGCGCCGCTTCGCGGATGCCACCAGATTGTATCCGGACGCCCGGATATAGCCGGTCTTGATCCCGTCGGTCCCCTCGTAGGATGTCAGAAGTTTGTTGTGATTGGCATACACCCGCCCCTTGTAGGCAAACGACTTGACAGAAAAATACTGATAAAAATCAGGATGATCATTGATCAACGCACGCGCCAGCTTTGCCATATCACGTGCCGTGCTCAATTGCCCGCGATGGGGCAGGCCGGACGCATTGCGGAAGGTTGTCCGGCTCATTCCCAGTTGTCGGGCCTTGGTGGTCATATGCAATGCAAAGTTGCGTTCCGATCCGGCGATGTTTTCTGCGATCATGGTCGCAACATCATTGGCCGATTTGGTCACCAGCGCCAGAATCGCATCATGAACTGTCATTGTCTGATTGTATCGAATTCCCAGTTTGGAAGCGGGCTGGCGGGCGGCCCGGCGGGACACCCGGAACCGGCTATCAAGTTTGATGTTGCCAGCATTGATTTCGTCAAAAACCATATACAAGGTCATCATTTTGGTCAGAGACGCCGGATAATTGCGAGTGTCGACATTGGTGCCGGACAATATTCGACCCGTTTCCGAGTCCACCACAATTGACGCGTACTTTGCCTGTGACCGGGTCGGAATCAACACCACAAGGGCCGCCAATAGCAGTACAGCCAATGTTTTTACCCGCCACAGCGGTCGGCCTGTCCGGCCGGTCATATCATTCCTCAAGGCAGCACCTGTTACATCCATCCAGTGATGACCGTCAGAATCGAGTGTAACCACGAAAAATCCCCACGTCTTTAAATTTCTTCTTCCGAATCAATACCTTCTAGCCGGTTGATGGTGAATAAGTGGTTAATAGAGCACGTTGGGTCATGACAAATTTGCCAGTTCACCTTTTAATGCACGTGCGTTATTTTTCCGGAGTATCGAACAACTTCTTAAAACTATAACGTATATTCAGACAGTTATTTGACATCAACATCATTGTGCGTTGCAGCATTTTCTGTTGACATTGGCTCAAAAACCGCTATTCTGCACAATATTACATTGCAATGCAGCAACGTCGTTTCCGTATTGTCCGCCTGATGGCGAGTACCTCTTGGAAGCGCATACAGTTTGGAACCGCAATGCAATGGCACCACCAAACGGCAGCGCCAGTCGTTGTCACACCAGGATGGAGATTGAGATGGCTTCCACAAACAACCCCGCCGTTGAAAAGCGCGAAATCAAAGAATCTGCCGCCGCTGTTAACAAGCTGGCGGACGTTCGCCAAACGGTCGGGACATCGCCTGAGACAACCGGCTCCGCCAACTCTCCGGTAGCAAAAAGTTCAGACGTGACGCCGCCAGAGACTCAGGGTAGGGCGGTCGCTGCGCAGAAAAAAACAAAAGGAAATACCCGGACAGGCGGGAAAACATCCAGGAAGGCCGTCGATGCCACCGTCAGTGCGGGCAAGGATGCCGTTGAGCCTGTCGTAAAGGCAGGTGCCAAAGTTGCCCGCAAGGGTGTCGAACAGGTTGCTGCGGCGAGCCATGAACAAGTTGCGGCGGCGAATGCAGGCAAGGACGCGTACGGCAGTTACGAAGACATCATCGCCTTCGGCAAAGGCAATTTTGATGCAATCATCGCTGCCAACACCTCATTCGTGAAAGGCATGCAGGCCATTAACGCAGAGTTTTTTGCCATCGCCCAATCTGCGCTGGAAAAGAACGCCGCCGCAACCCAGCAAATGATGGCCTGCACCACAGTCGACGAAGTCGTCTCCCTTCAGAATGATCTGCTGCAATCGTCCTATGAAGCCGCCATCGAAAAAGGTCGCAAGATGAGTGATCTTGGCACCAGGGTGGCCGAAGAAAGCGCGGCGCCACTGAATGAACGGTTGACCGTCGCCGTTGGAAAACTGATCAAACCGCTTGCTGCCTAATCCGTTCGGGAAGGGCCCTCCCGAATAGGGCAGCAAACAGATACGCCCGGCGGTTTCCTCCCCCGCCGGGCGTTTCGTTTTTGTCGTCCGTTGAACGCCCACATTCGTCCTTGCCTAAGTCCCCGTCGCGCGGCACGCTGTTTTCATTGAGGTGTTTGACATGATGGATCTCTCGCTGACGCTGGCGTGCTGGAATTATGATCGTTGTCTGCCGGTTCTGAACGGGACGGTTCAAATTCCAGGGGTTTCAATCACAACAACCATACTGCCGCCCGGACAATCGTTTCCGCTGGCGGTATCCACGGCGCCCTATGACATCACCGAATTGTCCGCCAGCAGCTACCTGATACAGGTCGCCACGGGCGAGTCTCTCTATCAGGCGATACCCGTCTTCGTTTCGCGCGCCTTTCGACACGGCGGCATTTACGTACGCTCGGACGCCGGTATTGATCACCCCAGTGACCTCGAAGGCAGACGGGTCGGGGTCCCCGAATACCAGATGACGATGGCATTGTGGGTGCGGGGGATTCTTGCTGACGAATACGGCGTGGATACCGACCGGATCCGTTACCGGACCGGAGGAACCAATGTAGCAGGCCGCAAAGAACGCCTGCCGCTTGCCCTTCCGTGCCATATGGACGTCGCGCCGATCGACCCACAACACACTCTGAACCAGTTGTTTCTGGAAGGTGAACTGGATGCCATTATCGCACCGGAACCGCCGCACGCCTTTCAGCAGAAGCATCCGTCAATCAAACGGCTGATTGAACAGCCGGTTGATGCCGAGAAAGACTATTTCCGCCGGACAGGCCTGTTTCCGATCATGCATATGATCGGAATTCGCCGGTCACTGGTCTCTGCCCATCCGGGACTCGCAACAGCAATACACAGCGCCTTCGTCACCGCGAGGAAAATCACCATGGACGACTTGCAAACGACCGCAAGGGCGTCCGCCAATCGCCTGCATTTACCGTGGTTTTCGGACGAATGGGAAACCACGGTGGCGCTGATGGGCCCGGATTTCTGGCCGTACGGTGTCGAGCGAAATTATCCGGAACTGGATTCCATGTGCCGGTATTCCCACCAGCAACATCTGACGCCCGGGCGCTTGCATGTCGAGCAGTTGTTTGCAGATGAAACCATTAACCTTTCCGGGATATAACTATTGTGGTGATCTGCGATACAATTTGCCAACCGAGGGGTTTCACCGCCAGAATTCAAACCCATATTAGGATATATGCGGTAACCTGGCAGACGACAGGTGGTGATGGAGATTTGACGAAAAAATGAATTGGCAGAATAGCTTGCAGCCCGTTTTAACCGGACCGAATGACGAAAACGGAACGGGAACCGGACTTGCTGTCAAATCCCTTACGCGAACGAAAAAACCGGCCATGTACAAGGTGCTGATGCTGAACGATGACTACACGCCGATGGAATTTGTGGTCGAGGTGCTGGAATTGTATTTTGCCAAAAATCATTCAGAAGCCATGAAAATCATGCTCCACGTCCATCAGCGTGGGGTCGGCGTATGCGGTGTCTATACCTACGAAGTCGCCGAAACCAAAGTAACGCAGGTGATGGATCTGGCGCGCCAGAATCAGCACCCCTTGCAATGCACCATTGAAAAAGATGGTAGTGGAGATGAAGGTGAATAATCATGCTGTCACGTAACCTGGAACAATCACTGCACCGGGCACTGGCGTTTGCGTCTGAACGCAGCCATGAATATGCGACACTGGAACACCTTCTACTTTCCCTGATCCAGGATACGGATTCTGTTGCCGTGTTGCGGGCTTGCGGCATTGATCTCGAGCGTCTGGAAGAAGAACTGCGGGAATTTCTGGATGGCGACCTTGAGGATATTTCGGTCGCCAATTTCAAAGAACCGAAACCGACGGCAGGATTTCAGCGAGTCATCCAGCGCGCGGTGATTCACGTTCAAAGCTCGGGACGTGAAGAGGTCACCGGTGCCAATGTACTGGTTGCATTGTTTTCGGAACGGGAATCCCATGCAGTCTACTTTCTGCAAATGCAGGAGATGACCCGGCTTGACGCCGTCAACTACATTTCGCACGGCATTGCGAAAGTTCCGGGGCAGGGTGAAACCCGCACAGTTCACGGTGCGGACGAGGACCCGGATGAAGAAAAGGTTGTTCAGTCCGGCGAAACCGCACTTGAGGTATATTGCGTCAACCTGAACCAGAAAGCCAAAGACGGTAAAATCGACCCGTTGATTGGTCGCGCCATGGAGGTGGACCGAACCATTCAGATTCTCTGTCGGCGAAACAAGAATAATCCGCTTTATGTCGGAGACCCGGGTGTCGGCAAGACGGCGATCGCGGAAGGACTTGCAAAACGAATCGTGGAAGGCGACGTCCCGGACGTGCTGGCCAAATCCACCATCTATTCGCTGGATATGGGGGCATTGCTGGCAGGAACGCGCTACCGTGGGGATTTCGAGGAACGTCTGAAGAATGTCATGACAGAAATGGAAGCCCGGGAAGGTGCCGTTCTGTTTATCGATGAAATACACACCGTTATCGGCGCAGGTGCGACCAGCGGAGGGTCCATGGATGCGTCGAATATTCTGAAACCGGCACTGCAGAATGGCGGACTCAAGTGCATGGGATCAACGACATACAAGGAATATCGGGGGTATTTCGAGAAAGATCGTGCGCTGGTACGCCGATTCCAGAAAATCGACGTTTACGAACCCAGTGTTGAAGACGCCGTCAAAATTCTCAAGGGCCTGAAACCCTATTTCGAAAAACATCATAACGTACGCTATACCAGCGAAGCTATTCGGGCGGCCGTGGAATTGTCGGCCAGATATATCAACGACCGAAAACTGCCTGACAAGGCGATCGACGTGATTGACGAAGTTGGTGCCGCTCGTATGTTGTTGCCTGAAAACAAGCGCCGGAAAACCGTTTCGACCAAAGATATCGAAGCAATCGTCGCAATGATCGCCCGCATTCCTCCAAAATCCGTTTCCAAGGACGACCAGGCTGTCCTCAAGACGCTTGAACGGGATCTCAAGCATGTCGTGTTTGGTCAGGATGTCGCGATCGAGAATGTCGCGAGTGCCATCAAGCTGGCGCGGGCCGGGTTGCGGGATGTCGAAAAACCGATCGGATCTTATCTGTTCTCCGGGCCTACCGGTGTCGGCAAGACCGAAGTTGCCAAACAGCTGGCACATGTACTGGGCGTTGAGCTGATCCGGTTCGACATGTCCGAATATATGGAACGTCACTCGGTGTCTCGCCTGATCGGCGCACCACCCGGGTATGTCGGATTTGATCAGGGTGGTCTGCTGACTGACGCAATTGACCAGCAACCCCATGCGGTTCTGCTTCTTGACGAGATTGAAAAGGCGCACCCCGACCTTTTCAACATCCTTCTGCAAGTCATGGATCACGGCAAACTGACTGATAACAACGGCAAAACGATCGATTTCAGAAATGTTGTGCTTATCATGACGACCAATGCCGGTGCGGCGGAACTTGCCAAAACGGCAATCGGCTTCGAACGGACCGAACGGACAGGGGATGATTCTGAAGCTATTGAACGGATGTTTACGCCCGAGTTCAGAAATCGGCTTGATGCGATCATTCCGTTCGCAACCTTGCCGCCGGATGTGGTTGCCCGGGTTGTCGATAAATTTATCATCGAACTGGAACTGCAGCTTGAACAACGCGATGTAGTCATCGAGTTGACTGACAGCGCCCGCGAATGGTTGGCGAAAAAGGGGTATGATCGGAAGTTCGGTGCCCGCCCATTGTCGCGTGTCATTCAGGAACACATCAAGAAACCGCTGGCAGAGGAACTTTTGTTCGGCAAACTGGAAAAAGGCGGCGTTGTGGTCGTCAAGGTCACAGATGGAAAGATCGTCTTCGAGTACCCGACAAACATCAAAGTTCCGGCAAAGCGAAAAAAGGGAAAAGTCCCGGCGTTGACCAAATAGAGATTGCGGCCCGTTTGTATGTCTGGCAACTTTCTACAGGGCATTCGTGTTCTGGATTTATCCCAGTTCCTGCCCGGCCCGTTCGCCACCCAGATGCTGGCCGATATGGGTGCGGATGTTGTAAAAGTCGAACCGCCCGCCGGAGACCCGATGCGGTCACTCAACCCGGTTAACAATGCACGCGAGCCAGCACCGTTTCACCGCATCATCAACGGCGGCAAACGAATCATCCGTCTTGACCTGAAATCGGATAATGACCGTCTTACGTTGGAAACGCTGGTAACACAGGCCGATGTCTTTCTTGAAAGTTACCGTCCGGACGCCCTGCAGCGACTGGGGTTCGGCGCCAAACGTTTGCGTGCGTTGAACTCTCGCCTGATACATTGTGCTCTGTCAGGCTATGGACAGAACGGCCCCCTGCGTCTGGCGTCGGGACATGACATAAATTATGTCGCAATGACCGGCGCGCTGGACGTTACCGGGCCCCGGCAAAAACCCGCGGCCGCCTTCCCGCCAGTGGCCGATTACGGCGGTGCCTTGCAAGCGGTTATCGCCATTCAGGCGGCTTTATTCGGTCGGACCCGGACGGGCGAGGGGGCCTATCTGGACGTCGCGATGGCGGACGCGGTACTGGCCTGGCAAGCGTCCGGAATGACGCAAACCCACGAATTGAAAGCGCCCCCTGTGCGCGCCCATGATCTGTTGACGGGAGGAGCCGCGTGTTACCAGACCTACCGTACATCGGATGACAGGTTTATTTCTCTGGGGGCCATAGAGCAGATTTTCTGGCAAAACTTCTGCGACGCGGTCGGACAACCGGAGTGGATATCACGCCAACTGGACGTCCTGCCACAATCAGATCTGATCGCAGATGTGGAAAGGGTGATTTTAATGCACCCCTTATCCTACTGGAATGATCTCCTGCAAGATGCAGATTGTTGTTTTCAACCGGTCCAGCGTTATGAAGATGTCGCTGACTGGCCACAGGTTACCGCCCGGCAACTTGTTGATGGCGGACGCGACGGCCAGCCGTTCGAAGGGATCCGGTTTCCGGTCTGGACGAACGGTAAACCGCCGGGCAAACGTGCGCCTGTACTGGAGGTTTCCCCGGCCGATGTGTTGCAGCGGTGGTCATCCTAGCCCGGGCAGGCGACCTCACCGGCGATGATGGCCCGGGCCGCCCCTTTCGGGTCTACGTTGACGACAGCGTCCGGAAACAGCTTGTAGGCCTGCAGACCCATCGACCGCCCGGTGGATGTTAATCGCTGCACGGCAACACCCCGACAGGTACCGCAAGAATTGACCAGTACAACAGCACCCTGTTTTCGTGCCTGCAAGGCCACGCACCCGTTTGCGGGTACAGCCCCTGTTGTTGTTTGTACCGTATTTTTTTGCTGTCCTCGGCACAAAACATCACTTGTTATCCGCGACGTCCCCGGACCGCGAAAGGGCACTGGAAATTTTGAAAACGCCTCGACATTGAATTCCCGCCGGACCGGTATGCCAATGCCCGGCCGTTTCCGAATGACACCGACCACCCGACAGGTATTGCAGGAATTTATCAATGTCTCCCGTCCACCCTGGCGCACCAGATGGCTGCATTTGTTAGCGGCAACCGTCACCAGTAACGGGTTGCTGATCTGGTCGGACGAGATTGGTCCGGGATCACCTGCGTTGCCGGCAACCGCACCAACACTCAGAATAAATGATCCCATCAACCCGATCAAAGCATTCATCTCATTTCACCTTGCTGCTCAAGTTATCGGCAGCATAACCGACAATGGTTAACGGAGCGTCACTATCGGGCACTACAGCGCGGCACTGTAGGGAGGCGCCGGAAAGTATTCGATACCGCGCTGCACCTGGCGGCAAAATCCTCGTCAAATATTTCTCCCAGTAACCACAAAGACATATTAATCCCGGCAGAGACACCGGCGGATGTAACGACGTCGTCATCTCGAACAAACCGGACATCGTCGAGCACCGTGACATTGCCGCGATCTCGAAGAGTTTGAATAAAATCGCCGTGGGTGGTGACCCGTTTGCGGAAAGCAGGCCGGCGTGATGGAGCAGCAGTGCGCCTGTACAGACACTGGTGACCCAGCGGCATGTCCGGGCGACTGTTTTGATCCACGTGATGGTTGCCGCATTGTTCATTTCCCGTCTTGTTCTGTGTCCACCCGGGGTCAACAGCAGGTCCAGCGGTGGCGCAGATGCATAACTGTGATCCGTCAGCACGCGCAGCCCCTTGGCACATCGAACCGGACCGCCAGATTGGGAAACCGCCGACGAAAGTTTTCTGGACTGATTGCCAGATTCCGTTGAAAAGTCCGGCGCATCCGCTCAATATTGCCAAACCCAGAGAGGTCGGCCACCACTGCAGGGGAATGCAGCGTATCGCTCAACAATGTACGGGCCCGGTCCAATTGCACGTGCTCGACAAATTTTCCCGGAGACCGGCCGGTTTCCCGGGTAAAAAGTCGGACAAAATTACGGGGACTCATGGCGATCTTCTCTGCCAGCGCATCGACGCGAAGACCCTGTGCAGGGTCGTCGGTGATCCAGGCGACCAGCGTGACCCACTTTTCATGCCATTTTGAGCAATCTGGACAAAAACCAGATACCTGCCCTCAAACGAACTGGCGACGATAACCCCCTTGTGACCCGGAAAAACGCCTGTTTACTGGTTCCTGATTGTAATTCGTTCAGGACGACGGGCGCGTTCCGTAGACCCCCTGATCCGTCACCAGATAATCGATACGATCATCCAGAAGTGCCTGCGCCGCCTCTTCGGGTGTATTGACGATGGGTTCCTCATGCACGTTAAAGCTCGTGTTGACCAGGGCCGGTAGCCCGGTGCGCGATTTGAATCCGGACAAGATATCATAATAAAGCGGGTTGTCGGATCGTCTGATGACCTGAGGTCGGGCCGTATTGTCAACGTGAACAACCGCCGGAATTTGGCCTGACCAATGGGATTTGACCGGGCAGGTGATGGTCATGAACCGGGCCGCATAGGTGGTCATCTGCGATAGATCAAATACATGTGCCGCATCTTCTTCAGAAATAACCGGCGCAAACGGCATGAATTCACTGCGATCCAGCCGACTGTTCAGGGTGTCGTTAATGTCACGCGCCCGAGGTGATGCCATGATGCTGCGCCCACCCAACGCCCGAGGCCCGAATTCCATCCGTCCCGAGACAATTGCAACTGCCATGTCGTCCGCCAGTAGAGATGCCGCCAATTCCGCCGGATCACCTTCCTGTTTATGGATGGCGGCTGAGACCCTTTCAATGCGGGGCCCTGTCTCGTCGCCAAATTGACGGCCCCAGCAGATACTGTCCAGGCGGTAGCGCTGGGACAGCCACTTTTCAATGCCATCGCGCTGCAACAGATATTGCAATGCCCCGCCAATCACCAGACCTTCGTCTCCCATGGGTGGCACGACAAAAATTTCGTCTATATCACAGTTTTCCGCCAATCGCTGATTCAGTTTGACATTGGCAAACAATCCGCCCGCCAACCCCAGGTTTCGAACCTTGTGAGTATTTAAGAGGCGGCTAACGGAATCGACAATCATTTCTTCGACAAATTCCTGGATTGATGCCGAACAATCTTCCCGCGAATGTCCATTGCACAGTGCCATAAACTGCTTGCGCATGACCGTTCCGTTGGCGAAACTGCTGTTAATCAAGCCGTCATGGTCAAAATGGAAATGTTCTTGAAACCTCTGTTTCAATATGGGGTTGCCATACGCCGCAAGACCGGTAATCTTCCCTTCATGATGTAAGGGGCGAAACCCCAGCGCCTCGGTTACATTGGCGTAGGCGCGGGCCAGACTGTCGATCCGGTAAGGCTGATGCAACCACCGGTCATCGCCAAACAGGGTATGAATTGAGCCATCCTGAAAAAGGCGATGGCTGTAGTTGACATTGTCACCGGCACCGTCTGCCGTATACAATAACGCATTGTCCCAGTCAGTGAAAAAAAGCGATGGCAATGCGTGTGCGAAATGGTGGTTGGCAAACATGACCCCGGTCGCCGACGGCAAGCCATAAAATTCCAGAAGTCGTTTAATATCCAGCACTTCGGCAGGGTCGCTGCTGCCGGCTTTGGCCATGACCGTGCTCAGATCGCGGCTGGTCGTGCGACCGGTCCCTTTCACAATATCCCGTAATTTGCGAAGCAGACCGGCCTTGAACAAGAAGCGCGGAAATTCTGCGCGGGTAAAGACCACAACCTCGACGTCGCTGCGGGTCAATCCGGCAATCGACAACACCTCGTCAATACATTCGTGAGGCGGACCACCGGCCTTTTTGACGCGTGTCAGGCGTTCTTGCTGCACGGCTGCTGTGACCCTGAAGTCATCGAATATCGCGGCGGCGGAATCATGCAGGCCAAAATGGACCGAAAGTATATTTGTCATCCGTACAACATTAACGTTGGCATCTCGGGTCAGGCATTGGAAAAGTCGGTGCAAATTTGCCTAGCACGTGCTGTATGCCCTGAATCGCCATACTAGTCACGGAAATGTTGAAGGCGACTATCCAGAACGTGTTATCTCACAGTCCCGCCGCACCTGATCAAGCAGAACCTGGGTCCGCATTGCTCTTTGATAGAGTCGTTCTCGCAGATCGCTGTCCTGCCCGGCGCGCGCAAATTCCATCAGCATGTGAACAAACGGGATATCTGGTTCGATCTCGTATCGGTGGTTCCCTGCAGGGTCGGACACTTCAATGAACGGCGGAATATTGCCGGGTTTTGAAAACGCCGGCGCCGCATAAACTGTGCCTGATTCGCCCTCAATACGGATATCATTAACGTATTCAAGGCCATATCCCCATTGGATGTCCGCCATTTTGTCTCCGGCAAAGCAAAGTCGGGCGATTCCGCTCGTATCGACCGCAAAACCTTCTTCCTGCCTGATCGTCCCACTGGCACTGGCAACCGGACTTGCCATCAGAATTTCACTCAGATACAGCATGTAAATCGCGAATTCCATATAGGCCCCCCCCCCCAGATCAGCCCGATAACGACTGTTTGCGGGATCAAGATGGGGAAAGCCAAAGCGGGCGGTCAAATGTCGGATCGGGCCAATTCTGCCACTGCGCAATATCGCCATTATTTCGGTGAAATGACGATGATAGACGGGCGCACACGCGACACTAAGCACGCTGTTTTTCTGACGGGCCAATGTCAGTAGATACTCCGCCTGGCCCAGATCAACCGTCAAAGGCTTTTCACACAAAACATGCAACCCAGCCGTCAGGCATTGTTTCGCGTGATCAAAATGACACCCCGTCGGCGTTGCAATGTAAATCGCCTGCAGGTCCTTATCCTCAAGCATATAACGCGGTTCCGACCAGGAACGACACTGCCACTTGTCGGCTTCCGACCCGCGAACCGGACTGTCCCGAGTTGTCAGACCGATCAACCGGGTGGCGGGGCAGGTGTCCAGCGCTGGCAGAACATTCCGTCGGGCGTGCCCGCCAGCGCCCCATAAGGCAAATGCGACCTGATTTTCTGTGTGGTGGGTATCCGTCATTGATTTACGTGAAGCTCCGATGCGTTCTCATTATCCTATTCGTACAGCTTGGGCAGGAATCCGCCAGTGGAAAGGAAATCTTTGTACCATCTTACAATATTTTCTGTTTCTGTGCGGGGTCATTCGGAGTAAACGATGGGGGGAGAGGGAGGATTGGCCCTTCGCTGACACGGTGAAAAAAAAGAATGATTCCGTTCGTAGACCTGAAAATCCAGTACGATACCATTCGTTCGGAAATCAATCAGGCCATTCAGGCGACAATCGATTCCAGTGCATTTATACAGGGCCCGGCGGTCAGCGAATTTGAACAGCGGTTCGCCGCCCTGCATGGCGTCGGTCATGCGGTTGGCATGGGATCCGGTACGGATGCGCTTCATTTGGCGGTCAGAGCCCTTGATATCGGCCCAGGCGACGAAATAGTCACCGTTCCCAACACGTGGATTTCAACGGCATTTGCCGGATCCTATGTCGGTGCCCGACCCGTGCTGGTCGATATTGCCCCTGACACCTGTCAGATGGACGCCGACAAAATCATTCAGGCCCTGACGCCGCGAACCAGGGCGATTATTCCGGTTCACATGTTCGGGCACCCGGCCCCCATGGGCCGGATCATGGAAATTGCCCGGGCCCATGAGCTTCACGTTATCGAGGATGTCGCGCAATCTCCATTGGCGGAATCGGACGGGCAGATTGTCGGCACCTTCGGGGATATCGGCTGTTACAGTTTTTATCCCAGTAAAAATCTCGGATGTTTTGGTGACGGTGGCGCCGCAATCACGAATAATGACGCTATCGCCCAGCGCTTGCGCACTCTGAGCGACTACGGTCAGTCGGGGAAATTCAACCATCAGCACGTCGGCTATAATTCCAGGCTTGATACACTGCAGGCGGCCGTCCTTCTGGTCAAACTGCAATATCTGCACAAATGGACGGAAAAACGCCGAATGCTGGCCGAAACCTATCGTCGATGTCTAAAACATCTTGCCATCAAACTGCCGACGGAAGCTCAAAACGCCCGTGCGGTTTATCATCTTTTCGTCATCCAGGTGGAAAACCGGGATCAGTGTCTGGCCCATCTCCACCACAACGGAATCATGGCTCAGGTTCATTATCCGCGGTCAGTGCATCTGCAACCCTGTTATAAACAACTCGGCTATCGAAAGGGTGATTTCCCGGTTTCCGAAAACCTGGCGGAAACGGGCCTGTCCCTGCCATTTTTCCCGGATATGACGGATGATCAGGTGGCCGAAGTCGCCGATGTCCTTGGCCAGTTCATCAATGACCGGAATCCGTCGTGAGCAAAAATTTACCAAAAATCAGTTCGATCGGAATCATTAACGTCGAATTCGGCAAACACGTGTCGATCGTCGAGCCCGTCAACTTATATGGCTGTCAAATTGGCGACGAGTGTTTTATCGGCCCGTTTGTCGAAATTCAGAAAAATGCCCGAATTGGTGACCGGACCCGGGTCCAGTCACACTGCTTCATCTGTGAACTGGTAACCATCGGCAATGACTGTTTCATCGGGCACGGGGTCATGTTCATCAATGACTCATTCTCGATCGGCGAACCTGCCTATGACCGCCACGATCTTTGGGAAAGAACGGTCATTGGCAATCACGTAACCATCGGTTCGAACACCACCATCCTGCCAGTTAACATTTGTGACCATGTGGTGATTGGTGCCGGGGCCGTTGTCACACGTGATATTACGGAACCGGGTATTTATTTGGGCAGTCCGGCAAAACTGGCCCGCCGACTCAAACCCGACAGTATCAACTAGACGGTTTTTCGAGGGCCGACGCCTGCCACCATTTCTCCCAGTCAAAATAGGGAGACAGCGTTTCGAAATGCTGGAAATGGACGGACAGACTCGGGAGCGGCGTGAAGCAGGGCACGTCCTTGAAAATGTGATTGATGGTCGTCTTTTCGGTAATGTCGGCACTGGTACCATATTTCGTAAACGCCATGTAAATGTCCCAGTACTTCTTGAGAGTTGCGACTGAAATCACGTCCGCTCCGGTCGACCCATCAACCTCCCGCCAGTGGCGATGACTGCCCAACATGATGATGCTGGGGACAACGGTCCTGTAGTTGGGCGGGTAATCGGATGGAAACAGTGCGATTTCGGATCCCATAACGGCCGACAATCTGGCAAAAGTCTGAATCGTTTCAAGGATCGCGCTGTCCTGGTGCAGGTAGTCATCGGCGGCAAAATAGACAATATCCTGGCAATTGCGCCCGCGTTCATAGGCTTCCTTCAGAGATGCGCCGACGCCGGTTCCGACCAGCGGAACATACGCCGCCTTGCACGGGCAGGTTTTCAACAGCTCCTTCAGATCTGAGACGAATTCAGGTGCAGAATGATCGTCCAGAATGGTCAGGGAAATCTCAACCCCGACGTCATTGACCATCGCGTGCCGGATCGACCGGATCACCGAATTGATACAGCGAAGAATCAGTTCGGATTTCTGAACGCCGATAAACCTGGTTCGGTCCTGCAACAGGACATCGACCCGTGCACAGCTTCGCAAAATGATGTCAAATGATTTGATCGGGCGCGGAACGATCGTTTCGAACGCATCAAATCCGCCACCACGACCTTGCCCACTTTTTGCTTCATGATGAATTTTTGTCTTCTGCAACCGAAGAAGGTCGTATCCCATCCGGTTTAACGCGAACCGGATCGCCCGGGTCAATGGTTTTGCCATACCGTCAATCGCCCTGAAAATACACGCTGTCGCAAAGTTGCAGGAGAGTGTCCATTTCGAATTTCAAAGTCAAACCAATATTTCCCTTAAAATTGAATGATGGACACTCTCGCGCAGGGAATTCGGCAACAAATAAAAAAAAGGCCGGAATAAACCCGGCCTTTGAGTTAGTGCTCTTGAGGGAACTACGAAACGTATTTAAAATCACTGACTTAGGTCAGTTTTTGTAAAATTTTACACTTTTTTACAATTTCTGTTCTTGCTTTGTTTAAATTGAAGTTTGTGTCTGGTTGTGAAAGATGCGCAACTCTCGAACTTTGAATTTATCAATATCCAGTTTACGACAATTTGCGGTCAAAAATGTGCGGGGGAAATGATGAAAAGTTTTGACTAATATCGATGACCTAACGTGCGAAGCTAATAGTCCATCTATTGTAAAATTATAATCTTTGTGATCACTTGTTAATATCTAAACGTATATGACATCTGAGTGGCAGAAGATACGCATTGTCGAAATTTGTAGATGATTATCACAAACAAGCTATTTGGGAGGCATATGACAAGAAGTGCTTCTATTGCCAGGAGCTATTGCCTTTCAAAAACATTCATATCGATCATGTAATTCCTCAGAATTCGTTTATTGGCCATGAAGCCCAAATATGTACAAGATATAAACTAAGTCGATCATTTGAGTTTAATTTTCTCGACAATTTTGTATCGTCTTGTCAGTCGTGCAATTCGGCAAGGAAAAGAGAGTATGAATTAGAAAACGGAATTCCATTATGGCTCAATGAAGCCGAAAAAAAGAAGAAAAGCATCACGGAACGTGCATCTAAATTAAAGATCAAACTTTCATTTGATCTTCCGGATGAACACAAAAACTTTTTCGTATCATCACCGGATTTTATGCTTTCTAATTTATCAATTGATCAAATTAGAAAAAAGGATGTTCCTCTTTATAAAGAACTTACATTCAACAACAAATACTATCCTCTTTCACTAACTGATCCTGGAAACGAAAAGAAAAAAGTTCGTATATCTAACCTTAGCGAGTTCGAACGATATATAGCTCAAGGGTATTATCCTTACACAACTCCAGAAATTAGTTTGGCCTCAGTTTGTGAAGCCTGTTTAACTTTTTTTACAATATTTGAAGAAGCTACATCATCTAAGATTCATATAAACCTCAAAGATTACTTTTTAGTGCTTCCGATTGAGTTGCTTCATCCAATGCTCCTCAGTTGCGATGACGATTCTTTGGAGGGGTTGCAGACAGTTGGGGATTTCTTAGAATCTGATCAAAATATATCTTATAAAACAGGTGCTAACTTTGCCGAAATTACCATTGAACATGAACTAGCTAGTGGGTATAGCGAATCAGAGCATCTAGTTATAGATGAAATACTACAGGCAAATTTTACGAATAATTCTGATACCGAAGTACTTCTATTCGTTTATTATAAATCGGCAGGAACACTACGTTTCTCGACCCCTAAATTAGTAGGGCTACAAAGCGGCAAATGGCATGCCTTACAAATATCAGGATAAATAAAATAAGGGGCTGTCCTAGATAATGCCTAAAAGGTGTTATCATGGTCAGCATGAGAAAGAGCCGATTAAGCGTCTACAAACAAGATCGTCTTATCGAACATTTTGTGTCTGGATCCACGGCACGAACTGCGG